>Ga0247727_10000200_pt1 | contig 140064 bp, 118 predicted proteins | sample WisWelCaveWW1625_FD_202498 | JGI IMG/M metagenome (GOLD analysis project Ga0247727, IMG submission 202498) | Biofilm microbial communities from Wishing Well Cave, Virginia, United States - WW16-25 | ecosystem: Environmental > Aquatic > Deep subsurface > Groundwater > Cave microbial mat... | reverse complement strand
GCCGACCTCAAGACCCAGCTGCTCGGGTTCATCGAGCGCTACAACCCAACCGCCAAACCGTTCGCCTGGACCTACGAAGGCAAACCCCTCAAAGCATGAAACGCAATAACCGGACAACGTACTAGTGGATCGTCGCGGTCAGCCGGTGGCGACGCGGCCGCTCTGGCGGTACCAGTAGAGGCAGCCGATCAGCGCCTCCGTGACCTTGGGGTCGAACTGCGTCCCCGCACAGCGCGAGAGCTCGGCGATGGCGGCGCCGTGCGGGCGCGCGGCGCGGTATGGACGGTCGGTCGTGATCGCGCTGTACGCGTCGCATGCCAGGAGGATCCGGCTGCCGATCGGGATCTGGTCGCCCCTCAGGTTGTCCGGGTAGCCGGCGCCGTTCCAGTGCTCGTGCTCGTGACGGACGATCTTCGCGACGCTGCTCATCCCGGGTATCGCCTTCAGGATTCGCTCGCCGATCAGCGGGTGCTCACGCATCAGGCCCCACTCGCCTTCGTCGAGCGTGCCCGGCTTGTCGAGGATCCGGTCGGGGATGCCGACCTTGCCGATGTCGTGCAGGTGCGCGGCGGCCGCGACGGTCTCGACCTCGCGGCTGCCCATGCCCAGCTGCCCGGCGACGTGACGTGAGAGGTCGACGACCGACTCCGAGTGCTTGCCGGTGTAGCGGTCCCGCGCCAGCAGCGTCCCGGCGAGCGCTTCGACGACCGCGGCCTGCGTGGCGCTCGGCGTGATGTTGGTGCCGTCGTCGATTCGCACGGCGCTGCGCCCGCCGCCCTGCGCACGGGCGCGATCCAGGCCGGACTGCGCGGCGGCGAGCAGGTCGCCGAGCGTTCCGCCGGGCATGTGGAGGGAGACGCCGGCCGAGACGGAGATCGTGCCGGCGCCCGGGATGTCCTCATGCGCGAGCTGGCGAATCAGGCGATCGCAGGACGTGCGCGCGCCCGCGAGGTCGGTGGCCGGCATTACGATGCTGATCTCGTCAGCGCCCGAGCGGCCCAGGGCGTCGCCGGCGCGCGTGAGCCCGCGCACCCGTGACGCGATCGCGACGAGCGCCGCGTCGCCGGCGGAGCGCCCGCGGCGCGCGTTGAGCTCGCGGAATCCGTCGATGTCGATCACGGCCGCCGTGACGGGGCTTCCCTCGTGCTCTGCCGATCGCAGTTTCAGCTCGGCGGACTCCAGGAACGGGTCCAGCGCCAGCAGGCGCGTCCGGGGGTCGTGCGTCTGGTGATCCTTCAGCTGCGCCTCCAGCGCGCGCACACGCTGCTGCGAGTCGGCGAGCTGACCGCGGAGCACCTGACGTTCAGCGCCATTGGAGATCATGTGGTCGGTATCGGTGATCCGCTGAACGGATCGGCGCGGATCTGGACGGATGGACCAGCGGCGCCTGCAAGAAGCGCTGCCGAACGGCATCGCAGGCGCGCTGAGCGGCTGCGGTGCGCCTACGCGGCGCGGGCGTGGCCGGTCTGCCGGCGCCAGTAGAGGCAGCCGATCAGCGCCTCGGTGACCTTGGGGTCGAACTGTGTCCCCGCACAGCGGGCGAGCTCGGCGATCGCAGCGCTGTGTGAGCGGGCCGAGCGATAGGGGCGATCGGTGGTGATCGCGCTGTAGGTGTCGCAGGCGAGGATGATCCGGCTGCCGATCGGGATGTCGTCGCCGAGCAGGTTGTCCGGGTAACCGGCGCCGTTCCAGTGCTCGTGCTCGTGGCGCACGATCTTGGCTATCGAGGTCATCCCGGGGACGGCGCCGAGGATGCGCTCGCCGATCACGGGATGCTCGCGCATCAGCTCCCACTCGGCCGGCGTCAGCGCCGCGGGCTTGTGCAGGACGCCGTCGGGGATCGCGACCTTGCCGATGTCGTGCAGCAACGCGGCCGCAGCGATCGTCTCGATGTCGCGCTCGCCCATTCCCAGCTGGCGTCCGACGCCGCGGGCCAGATCGACGACGTCCTCAGAGTGCTCGCCCGTGTAGCGGTCGCGCTCCAGCAGCGTGCTTGCGAGCGCCTCGATCACAGCCGACTGGGCAGGGCTGGCGAGCGCGCCGTCGTCGGCATCCAGACGCGCCGCGCAGCGGGCGCCGCCCAGGGCGCGGGCGCGATCGAGCCCCGCCTGCGCCGCGGCGAGCAGATCGCCGAGGCTCTCGCCGGGGACGTGGAGAGCGATCCCAGCGGAGACGGCGACCTGCCCCGCGTTGGGCTTCTCCGCCTTGGCGAGCTCGTCTATCAGGCGGTCGCAGCAGGTCTGGACACCGGGGAGGTCGGTCCCGGCCATCAGGATCGTGATCTCGTCCGAGCCCGAGCGGCCGAGCACGTCGGTCTCACGCGTGAGCCGGCGCAGGTGCGAGGCGATGCCCGCGAGCGCCGCGTCGCCGGCGGCTGAGCCACGGCGGGCGTTCAGCTCGCGGAAGTCGTCGATGTCGATGACCACCGCGCTGACCGGGCGTGACTGCTTGGCGGCCCTGAGCCTGATCTCAGCGGACGCCATGAAGGCGTCGAGTGCCAGCAGTCGCGTGCGCGGGTCGCGCGTCGCTCGGTCCTCGAGCTGGGACTCGAGCGAGCGCACGCGGTCCTGCGCATCGGCGAGTAGCGCGCGCAGCGCTTCGCGTTGACCACCTGATCCGAGCAGCACTCGCGTGGTATCGGCTCGCGGGCGTCAAGTACTTGCATAGTCGCGCCCGTTGGACAGATGGACGACCTCGCGTATTGAGGGAGGTCGGGTCCGGTGGGCGCGATCGCTCGCAAATGGGGCATAGGCGGTGGAGGCATCCGGCGCGACGCGCAGAATCCCCAACCGTGGTGGTCCTCGGCATCGATCCCGGCCTCGCGAACCTCGGGTTCGGCGTCGCCGCCCGCCGTGGTGGACGGCTCGTGGCGCTCGACGGCGGCGTGATCAAGACCGCGGCGGGTTCTCCGCCTGAGCGGCGCCTCGCCGACCTGCAGCGTCAGATCGACGATCTGATCGCGCGGCACGGCCCCGACGCCGTCGCGCTGGAGGCCCTCTACTTCGGTCAGAACGTGCGCACGGCGTTCGCGGTGGGGCAGGCTCGCGGCGTTGTCCTCGCAGCCGCCGGCAGCCGCGGCGTCCCCTGTCACGACTACACACCGCAGCAGGTCAAGGGCGCCGTGTGCGGCAACGGGCGCGCCGCCAAGGACCAGGTGATCCGCATGGTGCAGGCGCTGCTGTCGCTGCCACCCGAGCCGATCGCGGACCACGCGGCGGATGCGCTCGCCGTCGCCATCTGCCACTTGAACCACGCGCCGCTGCGTGAGTCGGCGATCACGGCGACGCCGGCGGGCGCGTTGTGATCGCGCTCGTCGCGGGCGACGTCGCCGTTCGCCGCTCCGACCACGTCGTGATCGAGACGTCGGGCGGGGTCGGCTACCGGCTCGCCGTCTCGGCGGAGACGCTGCGCCAGGTCCCGGCGGTCGGCCGCGCGGTGTCGCTGCACAGCCATCTCGTGGTCCGGGACGACGCGCTCCAGCTCTATGGCTTCGCCTCCGAGCAGGAGCGCGAGCTGTTCCTGCTGCTGCTCGGCGTCCAGGGAGTCGGCCCCAAGGTCGCGCTCGGGGTGCTCAGCGGCGGCCCCCCGCGTGATCTCGTCTCGGCGCTGGCGGCCGGTGACGTCGCGCGGCTACAGGCCGTTCCCGGAGTGGGCAAGCGCACGGCTGAGCGGATCGTCGTCGAGCTGCGCGAGAAGGTCGCGCCCGACGGCGGCGCGGAGCCCCCATTCGTGGTCACGCGCGGTGACGACCCGCGGCGCCTGGCTCGCGAGGGCCTTGTCGAGCTCGGGTTCCCCCCGGCTGAGGCCGAGTCGCTGCTCGCCGTGGCCGAGGGCGAGAGCGCCGAGGAGCTTCTCCAGAGCGCTCTGCGGGCGGCGCGGCGATGAGTGACGAGCCGCGCATTCACACGCCCGGGGCCCTCGCCGGGGAGGACGAGGTCGATCGCTCGCTTCGCCCGCGCCGGCTGGACGACTTCGTCGGTCAGGAGACGCTGCGCGAACAGCTGTCGGTCTCGATGCAGGCTGCGGCCGGCCGCGGCGAGCCGCTCGACCACATCCTGCTGGCCGGTCCTCCGGGCCTGGGAAAGACGTCGCTCGCCCAGATCGTCGCGGCGGAGATGGGCGCGCCGTTCGTGCAGACCGCGGGCCCGGCGCTGGAGCGCAAGGGCGACATCGCGGCGCTGCTGACCGCTCTTGAGCCGGGGGCCGTCTTCTTCGTCGACGAGATCCACCGCCTCAACCGGGCTCTGGAGGAGACGTTCTACCCGGCGATGGAGGACAGCCGGCTGCCGATCACGATCGGCCAGGGGGCGGGGGCGCGGATCGTGACGCTCGAGCTGCCGCCGTTCACGCTGATCGGCGCGACGACGCGGGCCGGCCTGCTCTCGACCCCGCTGCGCGACCGCTTCGGCATCCAACACCGGCTCGAGCCCTACGCCCCGGACGATCTCGCGACGATCGTCAGGCGCTCGGCGCGGATCCTCGACGTGCGCCTCGAAGACGCCGGGGCGCTCGCGATCGCATCGCGCAGCCGGGGAACGCCGAGAGTCGCCAACCGCCTGCTCCGACGCGTTCGCGACTGGGCCGAAGTCAAGGGCGACGGAGTCGTCACGGCGCAGGCGGCCGACGCGGCGCTCGCGCTGCTCGAAGTCGACGATCTGGGCCTCGACCGGCTCGACCGGGACATCCTGGCGGCTCTCTGCGGCGCGTTCTCAGGCGGGCCCGTCGGTCTCACGACGCTCGCCATCACGGTGGGTGAGGAAGCGGACACGATCGAGGACGTCTACGAGCCGTACCTGCTGCAGAGCGGGCTGCTGCAGCGCACGCCGCGAGGCCGCGCCGCGACTCTCCGGGCCTACGAGCACCTGGGGCTCGACCCGCCGCGGCAGGCGAGCCTCTGTTGACCACGAGCCAAGCGGCGGACGCGATCCTGTGTCGGCGCAGGTTTCACGCGCGACCCCTACCCTTCTCGCCGGACTTCATGGCCCATTACTTCATCTGCCCGAGCTGTGGCACGCGCAGCGCAGCCACGGACCGCAACGCGGGATTTCGCGATGCGCCCGCAGGCTGCTCGAAGTGCGGGTTCGGGTTCGTGTTCGAACTGCTCGACGACTACTACCCGGCGCCCGACGCCGCGTTCTTCGTCTGCGATCAGGACGCCCGCGTGATCGCCTGCGGTCGCGGGGCCTTCGAGCTCACCGGACTCGCCGACGAGCGCGTGATCGGCCGTCCGGTCGGTGACGTGCTCGGCCTGAGCTTCAACAACGGTGACGATCCCGTCGGGACCGTGCTGGAGTGGGGCGTACGCGCGCTCGCCCAGCCCGTCGAGGTCAATGCCGAGGGTGATCTGCCCGCTCGCGCGACCGCCGACCTGTTCCCTGCCTATGACGACGACGGGGGCCTTCTCCTCGTCCTCACCCCGGAGAAGTAGCAACACCCGATGACCGATCGTCGCCGCAACCTCTTCATCCTGCTGATGATCTTCGGGGTGATCGCAGCCTCCGTGGCTGTCGTGTTCACCAAGTCGACCAAGCTCGGCCTCGACCTCCAGGGCGGCGTGTCACTCGTCTACCAGGCCAAGCCGACGAAGCAGACCCAGGTCACGGGCGAGGCGATCAACCGCACGATCGACATCATGCGTGAGCGCGTCGACAAGTTCGGCGTGGCCGAGCCGGAGATCCAGCGCACGGGCACCGATCAGATCGACGTCGCCCTTCCCGATGTCAAGAACGCCGATCAGGCGGCCAACCAGGTCGGAAAGACGGCGCGGCTGGACTTCTACGACTGGGAGCCCAACGTCCTGGGCCCGGGATGTCAGCCGGCCGACCAGACGAACCTGACGCGTCCCGAGGCCACGGCGATCACCGGCGGACAGCAGTCAGGCTCGACTTCCGCCGCGCTGACCCAGTTCGACGCGGTCAAGCGCGCGGCCAACTGCCCGCAGTCGAACACCGGCAAGGAGACGCACGACGGCGTCCTCTACCTGGTCGACACCAAGACCCAGAAGGTGCTGGCGGGCCCGCAGGCGACGCGCCAGGACCTCGACGCCCAGATCGAGGACAAGAAGATCAAGCAGTCGGCGACCACCAAGGTCGTCGCGGTCAAGTCGGGGACGGTCGTTGTCAAGGCCGAGCAGCCGTCGGGCGACAACAGTGAGTCCGATGCCTACTACGTCCTGCGTGACCAGCCCGCGCTCGGTGGCACCGACATCAAGAACCCCGAGCAGAACTTCGACCAGAGCCCCGGCGGCAGCGGTGGGCCGAACGTCACGTTCGACTTCACGGGCAAGGGGCGCAAGATCTGGGAGACGACCACCAGGGAGATCGTCCAGCGCGGCACCGAGAACAACTTCGGTGGCAACGCGCAGGCGGCGTTCCAGCACTTCGCGATCGTCCTCGACAACGAGATCATCAGCGCGCCGTACATCGACTTCAACCAGAACCCGGACGGCATCGACGGCGTCAACGGGTCTGAGATCTCAGGCGGCTTCAAGATCAAGGAGGCGCAGAACCTCGCCAACCTCCTGAAGACCGGCGCCCTACCGCTGCAGCTCGACCTGATCTCAGCCAGCGAGGTCTCGGCGACACTCGGCAAGCAGGCTCTCAACCAGGGCCTTCTGGCGGGCTTCGCGGGCCTTGCGCTCGTCTCGCTGTTCCTGCTCAGCTTCTATCGCGTGCTCGGCGTGATCGCCATCGGCGCGCTGGGCATCTACACGCTGTTCATGATGGCGCTGGTCAAGGCGATCCCGATCACGCTGACGCTGCCGGGCATCGCCGGGTTGATCCTCACGATCGGAGTCGCGGCGGACGCCAACATCGTCATCTTCGAGCGCGTCAAGGAGGAGGTGCGCGCGGGCAGGTCGGTCCAGGTGGCCATCGCACAGGGCTACAAGAAGGGCCTCACGGCGATCATCGACGCCAACGTCGTGACGTTCATGGTCGCGTTCATCCTGTTCGTGCTCGCGACGGCCGGTGTCAAGGGCTTCGCCTTCACCCTCGGCGTCGGCACGATCGTCTCGTTCCTGACGGCGGTGCTGCTCACGCAGGCGGTGCTCGGTCTGCTCGGGCGCTCGCGGATGATCGGCCACCCGTCGGCGCTCGGCGCCGGGTCGACCCGCCAGCGTTTCCGCTGGGACTACATGGGCCGCTCGAAGTACTTCTTCGCATTGTCTGGAGTGATCCTGCTGGTCGGCGCGCTCGCCGTCGGTTCCAAGGGCCTGAATCTCGGCATCGACTTCACCTCAGGCACGCGCGTCGTGGCGGAGCTCAACCAGAAGACCGACGACCAGGGCGTGCGCGACGCGCTCGCGCCGATCGGACTGGGCAAGGCGAAGATCCAGCGGATCTCCGGCGCCGAGTTCGCCAGCGGTCAGGCCTTCCAGATCTCCACCGACACCCTGACGCCCGATGAGCGAACGCGCGCCGAGAACACGCTCGACAAGAAGTTCGGTGGCGGAACGTACAGCTTCCAGACGATCGGTCCGACGTTCGGCAACACGGTCGCCAACAGCGCGATCATCGCGATCATCGCGTCGCTGATCGTGATCAGCAGCTACATCGCCCTGCGCTTCGAGTGGAAGTACGCCGTCCCGGTGTTGATAGCGCTGATGCACGACCTGCTGATCACGGCCGGCGTCTACGCGCTCCTCGGATTCGAGGTGACGACCGCGACGGTCGCCGCGTTGCTGACGATCCTCGGGTTCTCGTTGTACGACACGATAATCGTGTTCGACCGCATCCGCGAGAACGTGCCGCGGATGCCGCGCGCCGCGTTCTCGCAGATCATCAACCGCTCGATGAGCGAGGTGCTCATGCGCTCGCTGGCCACGTCGCTCTCGACACTGATGCCGGTCATGGCGCTGCTCCTCGTCGGCGGCGAGACGCTCAAGGACTTCGCGTTCGCGCTCGCGGTCGGCATCTTGTCCGGCACCTACTCGTCGATCTTCATCGCCTCCCCGGTGCTCATGCACTGGAAGGAGGGCGAAGGCGTCTGGCGCACGCGTCGGCGCGGGGTCGCCGCTGCGACCGAGGACGGCCTCGTCCCCGCTTATGCGACGGCGGCGGGCGGCGCGGCCAAAGAGGTGCAGATCGCGGAGCGCCAGCCGCGCGCGCGCCTGACCTCGCCGGACAGCCCCGACCGTCAGGTCAGCGCGAGCGAGTTCGACGCGATGGTCCGCGATCTGCACGGCGCGCCCGTCGGGACGGCGACGGTCGACGACGAAGAGGACGAGGCGCCGACGTTCGTGCCCCGACGCGACGACGCCGCCGATCTGAAACCGGAGGACCTCGTGATGAAGGACGATCCGAAGAAGACCACGCGAAAGCGACCGCGCAACAAGCGCCACGGGAGGCGATAGACGATGGGACTGCTCGCCTGGGCCATGATGGGCATCGCCCTCTGGCACTTCGCCATCTTCCTCCCCGACCGCTTCTGGGGCGGCGTCGTCGGCAGCTTCGTCTGCTGCACCATCGGGTCGATTCTGTTCGGCCTGATGGCCTCCGGCTTCCACATCCCCGGTGAGAAGGGGATCGAGCTGGCGACAGCGCTTCAGGCGATCCCCGGCGCGCTGCTCGGGCTCGGCTTCGCCTACGCGCTCGGCGTACGCCGCGGCAACACGGCGCTCGAGCTCTGAGCCTCGCTCCACCGTTGTGGTGTGAGCGGCCGCGGGGCGGCCTGGTTGGAGCGTGTTGTGGGTGATCGTGGCCGGCGACCGCGTGGTCGTCGCGGGCACCGAGGTCGACGTGGCGTGGCGGGCGGCACAGCTGTTGCGGTCACCCAGAGCGATCGACCGTCCCGCGCTACCCCTCGGAGTGTGCACTGCGGGACGTTCACCTCGCGCGCCGGCGCGAAGGCACTGTCGTGTACGAGCGCGAAGGCACTGTCGTGTACGAGCGCGAAGGCACTGTCGCGTACGAGCGCCGAAGGCTCTGTCGCCCGCGGCGCCGCGGAGCCTCCGACGAGCTGCCAGGAGATCACGACACGTCGCTCGACAGCAGCCTGAGCCAACCGGATACCCATGAGCGGTGCCATCGCCTTCGGCTGCGTCTTTGCCGGACGACGCCGATCGCCTCGCCTCGCCGGCACGCCCGAAGCCGGACGGGGCCCACCGTCCCGCTGGGGACTCACCGGCCCGCGCGGCGGCGTGGCTCACCAGCGGTGCAAGAACGTTCGCATACGGAAACAAACACGCATCGCTGGGACCGGAGGCCCGGGTCCGCGCGCCCGTTCCGTCCTGACGTGGGCCTAGGTTTCACCCGTGGACGAGCCGCGGTTCGACATCCAGCCGGCGGCGTTCGAGGCGTGTGCTGCGCTTGAGCGTGAGCTCGGCGTCAGCTCGCCGGTCGCACAGGTGCTCGTCCGTCGGGGGCTCGAGGACGCCGACGCGGCGCGGGCGTTCCTCGCAGCCGACGAGCGCCACGACCACGGCGCCTTCGCGGGCATCGGAGCGGCCGTCGAGCTGATCCTCGCTCACGTGAACGGTCGATCGCGGATCGTCGTCCACGGCGACTACGACTGCGACGGCGTCTCGTCGACGGCGATCCTCGTGCGCGCGCTGCGCTCGCTCGGTGCCGATGTCGGCTGGTTCATCCCCGGGCGTGCCGAGGACGGGTACGGACTGAGCGGGGCAACCGTCGAGCGACTCGTCGCGGAGGGCGCCGCGCTGATCATCACCGCGGACTGCGGGATCACGGCCATCGATGAGGTCGCGCGTGCGCGGGCGCTCGGGGCCGACGTGGTCGTCACGGACCATCACACACCGCGCGCTGACGGCGTGCTGCCCGCGACGCCCATCGTTCATCCCCGCGTCTGCGGGTACCCGTTCGTCGACCTGTGCGCCGCCGCCGTCGCCTACAAGCTCGCGGCCTCGCTCCTGGAAGGCGCGGGCCGCGACCCGTCCGAGGCCGACGTCGACCTCGACATCGTCGCGCTCGCGACGATCGCCGACTGCGTGCCGCTGATCGGCGAGAACAGGCGCCTCGTGCGCGACGGGCTAGGCGCGCTCTCGCGCACGCGCCGCCAGGGTCTGCGTGCGCTGATGCAGGTCACCAAGGTCGACCCGACGGCGGTCGACGAGCAGACGGTCTCCTTTCGTCTGGCGCCGCGGATCAACGCCGCCGGGCGTCTGCAGCGGGCGGACGCCGGCGTCGAGCTGCTGCTGACCGAGGACGAGGACCGGGCGCACGCGATCGCCACGGAGCTCGACGCGATCAACGCCGAGCGCCGCCACGTCGAGACGCGGACGCTGTTCCAGGCCGAGGCTCAGCTGGCGGAGATGGGGGAGCGTTCGGGCTACGTGCTCGCCGGTGAAGGCTGGCACCCTGGAGTGATCGGGATCGTCGCCTCGCGCCTCGCCGAGCGTCACCACCGGCCGTTCGTCCTCGTCGCGCTTGACGGCGAGCGGGGCACCGGGTCGGGCCGGTCGATTCCGGCCTTTGACCTGCTCGCGGGGCTCGATGCCTGCGCTGAGCACCTGCTGCGCCACGGCGGTCACCGGGCGGCTGCGGGCTGCACACTCGAGCGCTCACGACTGGAGTCCTTCCGCGAGGCGTTCGACGCTCACGCCGCCGCCGTCCTGCGCGAGCAGAACCTGACCCCGTCGGAGCGCGTCGATGCCGTCGTCTCCGGCGGTGAGATCGGTCTCGACCTGGCCGAAGAGCTGCGCTGCCTGGCTCCGTTCGGCGTCGGCAACCCGCCCGTCGCGCTGCTCGTGCCCGCCGCCCGCTTCGCCGACGCCAGGGCGATGGGGGAGGGTAAGCACATGCGCTTCACGCTGCTCTCCGGCGGTGCGCGCGCGTCGGCGGTGGCCTTCGGGCGCTCACGGCTCCCAGACGGGCACGACGAAGCGCTCGACGCGACCTTCGCCCTGGAGATCAATCGCTGGAACGGCCGCGAGGAGCCGCGCCTCGTGCTCCGCGCCGCGGCTCGCCCGGCGCCGGGGCCGATCGCGTTCGCCGGACGGCCGCAGGACGACATCGACGCGGCGCTCGCGGAGTTCGGCGCGTTCGGCGCAGCCGCGCCGCGGGTCACGCCGGCGAATCCCGCCACGCCGGAGCGGGTCGCACCGCTCGGAGCAGTGCGCGACCGCTGCGGCCTGGGGCCGGCGGGGACGCTGGGCGCCCTCGTCGCTTCCGGTGAGCCTGTCCTGGTCATATGCGACTGCGAGTCTTCGAAACGTGACTCGCTCAGCGGGCGGGTCGGCGGCCTGACGTTGTGCTCGTACGACGCTCTCCAGCGAGATCCGCGGATCGCCGATGCGTTCACGCATGTCGTGGCCCTCGATCCGCCGTCCAGCGCAGCGCTCGAGTCGCAGCTGCGGTCGCCTGCCCCGGGGCGGACGACCCACCTGGCGTGGGGGAGCGCTGAGCTACGATTCGCCGTCGATGGACTCGACGATCACCACCGCCTGCGAGGCGATCTCGCGGTGTTCTACCGCGCGCTTCGTGACGGCGGAGCCGATCCTCTCGCGGCCGCTGTTCGTGGCCGCTCGGCGGTCCGCTGCGGCCGCCTCCTGCGGGTCCTCCACGACCTGGGACTGGTCCGCGTGGACGCCGCGGCGCGGGCGGTGGTCGTGCTCGAGCACGACGCCCCGACCGACGTCACGTCGTCACCCACCTTCGTGGCCCTTCTCGCGCTCGCCGAGGAGCGGCGCCGATGGCTGACGCGATCGATCGACCTGGCGGCCTGACCGCCGATCGAGCCGGTGGCGCCGTGAGCAGCCGCTCGCCGGTGGACGCCGTCGATCCGGCTGACCGCTCCAACGGCGCCGCCAGCGTCGCCGCGCAGGACCTCACGCCCACGGCGCACGGTCTGCTCTCCGACCTGTTCGCGATCATCGAGGAGCACGCTGACGAGACCGCGCTGCCCGTCGACCGTGATCGTGTGACGCAGGCTTTCCTCTTCTCCTGCAGTCAGCACGCCGACCAGCGGCGCAAGTCGGGCGAGGAGTTCATCGTCCACCCGGTCGGAGTCGCGAAGATCTGTGCCGGCCTGCGCCTGGACACGGAGACGCTCTGTGCGGCGCTGCTGCACGACACCGTCGAGGACACCAGCGTCGAGCTCACCGAGATCACCGAGCTGTTCGGCGACGAGGTTGCGTCGCTCGTGGACGGCGTCACGAAGCTTGAGGGGATGACGTTCACCTCACGCGACGAGGCACAGGCCGAGAACTACCGCAAGATGATGGTCGCGATGGCCACGGACATCCGGGTCATCCTGATCAAGCTCGCGGATCGCCTGCACAACATGCGCACGATCTCGGCGCTGTCCAAGCAGAAGCAGATCGAGAAGGCCAAGGAGACGCTCGAGATCTACGCGCCGATCGCGCACCGGCTCGGGATCCACGCGATCAAATGGGAGCTGGAGGACCTCGCGTTCGCGTCGCTGCACCCGCGCAAGTACCAGGAGATCAAGGGCCTGGTCAACCAGCAGCGTGATCAGCGCGAGACGTACGTGACCGACGCCGGGAAGACGCTCGCGCGCGAGCTCGACGGGCTCGGCATCGACGCGCAGATATCCGGGCGGGCCAAGCACTTCTACTCCATCTACTCGAAGATGACTCGCAAGGGCCGCGAATTCAACGAGATCTACGACCTCACGGCGATGCGCGTGACGGTCGAGTCGGTCAAGGACTGCTACGGCGCCGTCGGCGTCATCCACTCGCTCTGGAAGCCGCTGCCCGGGCGTTTCAAGGACTTCGTCGCGATGCCGAAGTTCAACATGTACCAGTCGCTCCACACGACGGTGATCGGGCCCGAGGGCCTGCCGCTCGAGATCCAGATCCGTACGCGTGAGATGCACGAGCTGGCCGAGTACGGCGTCGCCGCGCACTGGATGTACAAGACGGACCGGAGCGGCCGCCGCGTGAAGGTGCCCGAAGGCGAGGACAAGCTGCGCTGGCTGCGCACGATGCTCGACTGGCAGCAGGATCTGTCGGACCCGAAGGAGTTCGTCGAGCATCTCAAGGACGACCTCGTCGGCGAGGAGGTCTTCGTCTTCACGCCGCGCGGGGAGGTCAAGTCGCTCGCTGCCGGGGCGACGCCGCTCGACTTCGCGTACGAGATCCACACCGAGCTGGGGCACCGCTGCGTCGGCGCGAAGGTCAACAACCGGATCGTCCCGTTGACCTATCAGCTGCGGTCGGGCGACCGAGTGGAAGTGCTGACCAGCAAGCGTGAACGCGGACCCTCGCGCGACTGGCTGGCGGTCGTCAAGACGACGCGCGCGCGCAACAAGATCCGCCAGTTCTTCAAGGCCGAGGGACGCCAGGACGCAGAGCACGCGGGCCGTGACCTGCTGCAGGAACATCTGCGTAAGGCCGGACTGCCGGCACAGAAGATCGCCGGCTCGGCGCTGCTCGCCGACGTCATCCGTGAGATGGGCTTCCGCAAGGCCGACGACTTCTACATCGCGCTCGGCGCCGCGAAGATCTCGCCGAAGGTCGTCGTCAACAAGCTGCTTCAGCGCCTCAAGGAAGGCGAGGCGGCTGAGGCGGACAGCGGCGTCGCCGAGACGCTCGTCTCCGACCGGCGCCGGCGGCGCGAGCCGAGCGGCTCATCGGGCTCCTACGGCATCCGCGTCGAGGGCGTCGACGACGTGCTGCTGCGTCTGGCCAAGTGCTGCCACCCGGTGCCAGGCGACCCGATCGTCGGCTACGTCTCATTGGGCCGCGGGATCACGATCCATCGCGACGACTGCCCGAACGTCGCTGCGCTGCGCAAGGACCCTGAGCGGTTCGTAACGGTCGACTGGGAAGGCGACCACGAGACCTCGTTCAAGGTTGAGCTCCAGGTCGATGCCTGGGATCGCCACGGGTTGCTCGAGGACATCTCGCGGACGTTCTCCGAGCAGGGAATCAACATCGTCGAAGCTCGCTGCCTCGTGAATCGCCCGATGGTCGGAAACCGCTTCGTCGTCGAGGTCGCCGATACGCAGGCGCTCAAGGCGACGGTGAGCCGCCTGCGCCACATCGAGGGAGTGTTCGACGCCTACCGTGTTACGCCCTCCGCTTGACGCCGTGCGCGTGAGCGGATCTCGTGGTGCCTGGCGGCGTCCTCGGTCGCTCGCGTGCCTGGGGCACGCGACGCTCCCTGCGTCCTTGCCGGGCATCCACGATCTCTCGCTCACGCCGACGGCGTGGTGGTCCACGATGTCTCGCTCATGCGCACGGCGCGCGCGGCGGTCCATCCCCTCGCCGCGTGACGAACGTTGTCGCGGCGCGTCATAGAGGGCATGGGACGTGCTCCCACAGCTCGCCATGCCGGCGCCGCGTTCCTCGGGGTGCTGGTCGCGCTCGCGATCGTGGCCGGCGTGCAGCCTGCGTACCCCGCCGGCGACGGTGCCCGCCCGGCGGCGGCGATCTACATCGGCGTCCAGGGTGCCGTCGCGATCGACGGCGCGTCGACGGGCAGGCTGCCCGTCCGCTTCAAGGGTGAGCTGCTCGCCGACGCGAACGGCGTGCCGCTGCTGCGCGGCGGCCGCGCGAGCGTCTACCACGGTCGCTTCGAGCTGAACCTCTTCGGTGTGATCCCCGACAGCTGCCTGTCGAGCAACTCGCTGCGGCCGGTCTTCGGCAGTCCTGCGGCGACGGGCTCGGGCGGCCTGCTCCGCGTCATCGAGCGTCGCAAGGTCGTCATGGACCTCGACGTCTTCGTCTCGCCTGAGCTCGTCGGCTTCGACTGCCGATCGGGTGACAGGCCGCTCGGCAAGGTCGTCAGCCTTCGCTTCAGGGGGCTGCTCGGCGAGGCGGGGCTGGCATCGATCCCGCTGGTCGCGACGGCGCCCGTCAGGCTCGCAAGCGGCCGGGCGGGAACCCTGCGGGTCACCGTGAGAGCGTCGATCCGGCGCCTGCGCGAGGGCGCCAAGAAAGTCAGCTGACGACGGTCAGCGCGTCGGGCACGGCCTCGAAGCGCACATGGTCAAATCGCCCGAGGAAGTCGCCGTCGACCTGTACCGCGAACGGACGGTCGCCGACCGACCGCACGTCGAAGCCGTCGAGGCCCGGCAGCGAGCTGGCGTGGCGGTGGTCGGTCGCTTCCAGGCCGTCCACCAGCAGTCGCGCACCCATCGACGGCAGGTCGACCGGCGAGGCGCGCTCGAGGACGGCAGCCGACAGCGTCCCGTCATCCAGCCCGATGCCTTCGCAGACGCGGATCGGGCGCTCGCCGAAGAACGTGTACGGGTCGCCGTTCTGGACGATCACGGTCACTCCCTGCACTGCGCCGCCCCGTGACTCCACCTCGATCCGAGGCGGGCGCACGACGTAGCGGCGCAGGAACACCTTCACGGCGCTGAACGCGTAGTAGCGCTCGCGCCAGCGGGCCTTGCGCTCGGGGTTGGCGTCCACCTGCTCGACGACGCTGGCGTCGAGGCCGGCACCGGCGGAGAACGTGAACAGCCGCCCCTCGACGCGGCCGAGGTCGACACGCCGCGGGAGCCAGGCGTCCGAGATCCTCAGCAGGTGCTGGGTCGCGTCGATGATGTCGCTGGGGATGCCGAGCATCTTGGCGTAGACGTTCTGCGATCCGCCCGGAAGCGGGAACAGCGGCACGTCGGTGCCCGCCAGTCCATTGGCCACCTCGTTGACGGTGCCGTCGCCCCCGAAGGAGACGACCGCGTCGGTGCCGTCACGCGCAGCGTCGCGCGCCAATTGCGTCGCGTGCCCCGGGGCGTTGGTGTCAAGCACGCGGACCTCGTAACGAGTGCGCAGGGCCGCGATGACGAGCACACGCAGCCGGCGTGAGACGGACATCGCATAGGGGTTCACGATCAGCGCGAGCCGGCGACGCGTGTCGGTCGCCTCAAGCGCCTGCGCTGCGACGACCGGGGGCTGATCGGAGGGGGGCATGTTCCAACCGTACGCCTCCGACCGGCCGATGGTTTCACGGCATCTACGAACTTCGCACATTGCGCGGGTTTCGCCGGGTCGCGCGCGGCCCGTCGGCCGGCGCTTCCTACAGGAACCCGCGTCGGCGGAAGGCCCAGACCATTCCGAGCAGCAGGGCGAGCATGATCCCGATCGTCACCAGGAAGCCCTCGGACTCGCCCTCCCACGGAACCGCCACGTTCATCCCGAAGATGCTCGCGATCAGCGTCAGCGGCAGCACGACCACGCTGATCGCCGTAAGCACGCGCAGCACGTCGTTCAGCTGGTGGGAGATGACCGACTCGTTGGTCGCCTCGAGCGCCTCGACGACCTCCTTGAAGTTCTCGAGCATGTCCCAGATGCGCTCCGAGGCGTCGTTGATGTCGTCGAAGTACATCTCCAGATCCTCTGGGATGTAGCGCTTCGTCGTCCGCTCCAGATCGCTCAGCGCGGTGCGCATCGGACGGACCGTCTTGCGGAAGTTGATGATCTCCTGCTTGACGTCGAAGATGTCGCGCACGACCTCATTCGAGCGCCCCTCGAAGATGTCGTCCTCCAGGCGCTCCAGCTTGTTGCCCATCTTGCGCAGCATCGGGAACGCGGCATCGACGGAGTCATCGACGATCCGGTAGAGCAGGTAACCGGGACCCTTGGCGAACAGCTGCTCGCGCAGATCGTCCTTCTCGAGACAGCGCTCGAAGAGGTAGTCGAGCGACTGCAGCGGCCGGTCCGGGATCGTTATCAGGTAGTCCGGGCCGAGGAAGATGTCCATCTCGACGGCGCTGAGACGCCCGAGCTGCTTGTCGTAGCGCGGGAACTGGAGGACGATGAAGAGGTAGTCGTCGTACTCGTCGACCTTCGGGCGCTGGTTGCGCGAGCTGACGTCCTCGTAGTCGAGTGGATGGAAGTCGAAGTGCTCTTCGAGCCAGCCGCGCTCCGACGGGCGCCAGCTCTCGACGTTGATCCAGCGCAGCGGCCGGCCCTCAGGACCGGCGTCAATCGTTGCGATCCGCGGGGTCGGAGCTTCAAACGGCGCAGCGACGACGGCCGCGCGCGTACGCGCCGCTCTGCGCAGGCGTGGCTTGGGAAGGCTCGGCATGGGGACTTCGCGGCTCGTCTGAGTGCATCGTTTTCTCCTCGCCTTCCAGTCTACCCGCGTGCTAGGCTGCCCGGCCACACAGCTGACACATCCAGAGGGGTGGAGGGACTGGCCCGACGAAACCCCGGCAACCCCCCGAAAGGGGACGGTGCCAATTCCTGAAAGATGTGGTCGGAGCTTCCAGAGCCTCCGCCACGTGTCAACGGCGAGGTTTCCATGGGAGCAACAAGCTTGAACTGCCGCGAATGCGGCTCAGAGTACGAACTCGATGCCAGCTACGTCTGCGGGCGCTGCTTCGGCCCACTCGAGGTCGCCTACGACCACTCCGGGCTGACGGGCGACATCGCGGCGCTGCGCCGCCGCATCCAGGGTGGTCCGCAGAACATCTGGCGCTACGCGGACTTCCTGCCGCTCACCGGCGGACAGCCTGGGCCCTCGGCACGCGCCTCATCACGTGCGGGCCTGCCCGCCGGATGCACCCCGTTGATCCGCGCCGACCGGCTCGCCGAACGCCTCGGCCTCGGCGAGGTGTGGGTCAAGAACGACGCCGCCAACCCGACGCACTCGTTCAAGGACCGTGTGGTCAGCGTCGCAGCCGCGCGCGCCCGTGAGCTCGGCTTCGAGGTCCTCGCATGCGCGTCCACCGGCAACCTCGCGAACTCCGTCGCCGCGCACGCCGCGGCGCTCGGGCTCGAGAGCTACGTCTTCATCCCCGCCGACCTCGAGGAGCAGAAGATCCTCGCGACCGGCGTCTACGGGACGAACCTGGTCAAAGTGCGCGGCAACTACGACGACGTCAACCGCCTCTGCACCGAGCTCTCAGGGGAGCGCGACTGGGCATTCGTCAACGTCAACCTGCGCCCCTACTACGCCGAAGGCTCGAAGACGATCGCGTACGAGATCGCGGAGCAGATGGGCTGGAGCACGCCCGACCGCATCGTCGCGCCGGTCGCGTCCGGATCGCTCTACACGAAGGTCGCAAAGGGCTTCAGCGAGTGGCTCGACCTCGGGATCATCGAGGGCGGCCTTCCCGTCATGCACGGCGCGCAGGCCGCCGGCTGCTCACCAGTCGCCCAGGCGTGGGATGCCGGACACGACGTGTGCCGCCCGGTGAAGCCCGACACGATCGCCAAGTCGCTGGCGATCGGCAACCCGGCCGACGGGCCCTACGCGCTGGAGCTCGCCAGGAGCAGCGGCGGCACGATCGAGTCCGTCACCGACGACGAGGTCCGTCAGGGCATCCGCCTGTTGGCGGAGACCACCGGCGTCTTCACCGAGACCGCCGGAGGCGTCACCACCGCGAGCCTCGCCAAGCTCGCCGCGCGCGGCGCGATCGGGCCTGACGAGCGCGTCGTGCTCGTGATCACCGGGGAGGGCCTGAAGACGCTCGACGCCGTGCGAGGCACGTTCGAAGAGTTCGAGATCGACGCCTCCTACGGCGCCTTCGTGCGGGACGTCGAGCGTGAGGGGGTGACCGCGTGAGCGTCACGGTCAAGCTCCCGACGCAGCTGCGTGAGGCCGCGGGCGGCGTCAGCGCGGTCAACGTCGACGGTGACACCGTCGGCGCCGTGCTGGACGCCCTGTTCGAGCTGCACGGCGAGCTTCGCGACCGGCTCACCGACGAGAGCGGGGACCTGCGGCGCTTCGTCAACGTGTACGTCGGCGGCGAGGACATCCGCTTCGCCGAGGCTCTCGAGACCAAGGTGCAGGCGGGGCAGGAGGTACAGATACTCCCCGCCGTCGCGGGCGGCTGCTGAGGGCGGGCCTCGTGGCGCCTGGCGGCGTCCTCGGTCGCTCGCGTGCAGTTGCACGCTTCGCTCCCTGCGTCCTTTCCAGGCACCACGATGCCGCGCCCTCAGGGCGGGGGTGGCGGGGCGGATCTGACGCTCTCAGGGCGTTTGTCGCGGGACGGCAGGCATCCACGAGCGCCGTCTGGGCGTTGGTTGCGGGACGGTGGCCGCGCGGACCTCAACTGTTGGTGGAGATCAGCTCGTCGCCCGTGACCGGGAGGTAGCACTCAAGCACCGCTGGGCCCTGCCCGGTGACCCACGTCCTGAAACGGATCGGGGTCGTCTGACCGTAGTACTGCTGGCTCTTGACCGCCGAGACCTGGAAGTGCAGGTGCGCCCCGCACGAGCGCCCGGTGTTGTCGGCCTGCGCGACGAGCGCGCCGCGCGGGATCTCCTGCCCGACGACAAGCTGTGAGGTGTTCGTCTTGAGGTGGACGTAGTAGGCGTACGTCCCGTCCTGATGGTCGATTCGAACGTAGTTGCCCAGCCCGTCGGCGTTTGGCGTCGCGGGGTTGCACGGGTTGTAGTTCTTCGTCAAGTTGATGACCACGTCTCCGACGACGCCGCCGCGCGCCGCGCGGATCTCGTCACCGTCGTCGAGGCCGAAGTCGAAGGCGTACAGCTGGTTGCCGTTGTGGCTGAAACCGGGGCCGTTGCCCTGGTTGACCTTGTGCTTGACGCCGAACGGCCACGGCGGCTCGTAGAAGCAGTCGGGAGCGGTGCCCGCGCAACTCGCCAGCCGGTCGGTGACCAGGTTCGGGAGCTTGGCGCTGTAGCGGAAGGGCTTGCCGCCGCGCGTGCCGACGACGCGTGGCCAGTACAGGCCAGCGTAGTCCTCGACGCCGAACGTGGTGAGCGCGAACAGGATGCCGTCCCACCCGTAGACCTGCTTCGGCCACAGCGCGAACGTCTCGCCCTGCTTGACCACGACGATGGGCCCCGTCGTCTGGTTCCCTGTGGGCTTGAAGCCTTCCGCCTCGACAGTCGCGCCGTTCGGGATGCTCGGGTGCTTGCTGGTAAAGCCGGTGACCTTCACCGGTGCCGGCGCGTCAACGTCGAGGCTGAACGTCGTCTGGTCGTAGATCGCCAGCCCCGCGTCGCCCTGTTCCATGATGCGCGTCGGGTACTCGGTCTTTCCGATCACGACGACGGGGCACGGGTAGCTCTTGGCCGCGCGCGCCTGCTGCGTACCGCCGGGCGGGCAGTTGCTGCCCTGGCGGCGCTCGTGCACGACGAGCGTCCAGAGCGACAGCGAGAAGCCGACGGGCAGTTCGACGGGCGTGTCGTCGCTCGTCAGGTCCGAAGCCACCGGGATCGTCGCGCCGCCCTTCTTCAGCTCGACCGCGAGGCTGTAGCGCCCCGCGTCGGCGCTCGCGCACTTCGGCGAGGCCGCGACGCCCGTCCCGGCCTCCAGCCACAGCGTGCCGTCGTGCTGGTAGCCGCGCGGAATGTGCAGCACCGGGTTGGGCAGGGAGAAGTCCTGCAGCGGCGCGATACGAAGCGAGACGCATGGCTTGGCGGGCAGGAACTGCGTCCCCGCCGCTACCTGGGGGACGACCGAGCTCACGAGGTCGGGTCCGCCCTTGGCCCGCTTGCCGGTGATCCTGACGATGCTGCCCGCGCCTATCCGGTTGTCCAGGCGCTTGCGCGGCACCAGGAAGCGGCGCCCGCCGATCGTGAGGAGCCCTGTTGCGTCGTCGAGTTCCGTTACGCGGCCTGCGGCTGTGAACTTGTGCCCCAGCGCGCCGCACGCCCCGGCGAATGCCTTGGCGGCGGTGCGCGCCCGTGTCCCCGCGTCGCCGACCGCTGCCTGGGTCTGGTGCAGTTCTGCCCAGCGCAGGTCCTTATCGTCCGCGTCGCCGAAGCCGGCCGGGAGCGTCGTCCTGAAGACGTCCGACTGCAATGCGGTGATGCGCTTCCCGGCGTCCGCGACCGCTCCCTGCATCGCGCTCGCGCCCTTGCGGATCCGCCCGAGCGCCCGGCAGACCTCACCGGCGGCGGCCTCATCCGCGCCGCGCTCGAGGTGGCGCAGCCCGAGGCGCAGCTTCGTGACGATCGCCCCCGCGCCCGGGACGTACCGCAGCCGCGCGCGCGCCCGGTCGAGCGCGACCCGCACCGGGTCGAGCACCGACAATGGATCCCGTAGGACGTCGAGCACCCCACAGCCGTTGCGGCTGACAGTCGTCCTGCGCGGCGTCTCCGGGCAGCGGTCGACGCCGTCGAGCAGCCCGTCGTGGTCCGCGTCCCGGCCGGCGCCGAGCGGCGGGCCTGTCGGCCGCAGCGGCGCGAACTCGGACTTGACGAAGGTCGCGCCGCTGACGGCGGGAGCGCAGGTGCCGGCGCCGCTGCACGCGCCCTGCCAGCCCGCGAACGCGAACTCTGGCTGCACCGCCGGGCTGAGCGGGACCGTGGTACCGGCTGGGTAGGACTCGACGCAGTCGCCGGGACACGCGATCCCAGGGCCGCTCACCGAACCGCCGGCGCTGATCGCGACGGTCAGCGACGCCTGCGGTGGCGGCGCGGGGACGGGCCCGAACCGCGCGGTGACGGTCCTGTCTGCGCTCATCGTGACGGAGCAGTCGCCCACCCCTGAGCACGCATCGCCCCACGCCTCGAGCTGCTGTCCGGCTGCGGGTGTCGCGTGCAACGTGACGACCTGCGGCGCGCCGGTTGCGTTGCGTGGGTAGCCCTCTGAGCAGTCGATCCCGCAGTCGATCCCGGGGGGCGTGCTCGTAACCCTCCCGTCGCCCGTGACCTGGACGATGAGAAGTGGGGCGCGCACCTGAGCGACGCTGCGATCAGGCCCGGCCATCAGAGCTACGGACGTGGCGGCGGCGATGAGCAGCGCCCCTCGACTCACCAAGCCAGGCTACGCCCGGCGGCGTCGCCGCGCAAGCCTGGCGGACCCGGCGGCTCGTGCCGGCATGAGACTGCGGGTATAACGGCCTCGTGGCCGATCGCTTGCGGGGATACCGAGCAAAGCGTGCCTTCGCCGCTACGCCGGAGCCGGCTGGTGAGGTGGAGCGTCCGGAGGGCGACGGGTTCGCGCGGTTCGTCATCCAGGAGCACGACGCTGCGCGCCTTCACTGGGATCTGCGTCTCGAGCACGAAGGCGTCCTCGCTTCGTGGGCGCTGCCGCGCTACATCCCGGGGTCGCCGGGTGACAACCGGATCGCAATTCGTACGGAGGACCATCCGCTCGAATACCTCGACTTCGAGGGTGAGATCCCGCCCGGCGAGTACGGAGCCGGGGCGATGCGAATCCATGACGCGGGGGCATTCGAAGTCCTGAAATGGGACGCGCGCAAGGTCGAGGTCGACCTGCACGGGGAGCGCATCCGCGGTCGCTACGCGCTGTTCGCGCTGGCACCCGCCGGTGAGCCGGCGGGCAAGGACTGGATGGTCCACAGGATGGACCCGGCGGTCGATCCCGACGCGGAGCCGATGCCGGCGATCGTGGCGCCCATGCTGGCCCGTGCGGGGGGCCTGCCGGAAGGCGCAGGCTGGGCCTTCGAGGTCAAATGGGACGGCGTGCGAGCGCTCGTGCGATCCGAACCCGGGCGCATGACGCTGCACGCACGCTCGGGCGGCGACATCACGGCTCGCTATCCGGAGATCGCGCGGATGAACCGCGCGCTGCACGAGCACTCGGCGCTGCTCGACGGGGAGGTCGTCGCCTTCGACGCCCAGGGCAGACCGAGCTTCCAGGCACTCCAGCGCCGCATGCACCTGGAGAACGAGTCGCGGGTGCGCCGCCTCGCCGCCGAGGTCCCGGTCACGTTCGTCGCATTCGACTTGCTCTGGCTCGATGGGCGGTCGCTGATGGCGCTGCCCTACACGGCGCGCAGCGAGCAACTTCACGCCCTCCTGCTGGACGGCGACCACTGGCAGGCGCCGGAGCCGCACGAGGACGGTGCTGCCCTGCTCGCGGCCGCCGAACGCCTGGGCCTAGAGGGCGTCGTCGCCAAGCGCCGCGACGCGCCGTACGCGCCGGGCCGGCGCAGCGCCGCATGGACCAAGGTCAAGCTCCGGCGCTCTGCGGATCTGGTGATCGGCGGCTGGGTCGAGGGCGCGGGAGGCCGCGCCGGGCGGATCGGCGCCCTGCTCGTCGGCGAGCCCTCAGGCGACGGCCGTCTGCGCTACGCCGGACGCGTCGGGACCGGATTCTCCGATCGCGCTCTCGACGACCTCGCTACACGGCTCGAGCCGCTCTCGTGCGAGCGCTCGCCGTTCGAGCCCGCCGCGCGTGGCGCCGGCCCGCCGCGCGGCGGTCATTGGCTCCTGCCGCAGCTCACCGCAGGGGTCGGGTTCACCGAACGCTCCGAGGACGGGATGCTGCGCCATCCCGTGTGGCTCGGGCTGCGCGACGACGGCTCAGCGCGGCTCGTCCTCGACGACGAGCGCACCGTGCGCGGCAAGGGCGCCGCCGCGACGGCCGTGATCGCCGGCCGCCGGATACCCGTCACCAACCTCGACAAGGTCCTCTATCCGGGGGCGGGGTTCACCAAGCGTCAGGTGATCGACTACTACGCGCAGATCGCGCCCGTGCTCGTGCCACACCTCGCAGGGCGCGCACTGACGCTCAAGCGCTACCCGGGCGGCGTCGGCGGCGAGGCGTTCTTCGAGAAGCGCGTGCCGTCGCACGCGCCGGCATGGGTGCGCGCCGAGCCCGTCGCTCTGGGACGCGAGACGATCGACTTCGTGGTCGCCGACGACGCCGCGACGCTCGTCTGGCTGGCCCAGCTCGCGGCGCTCGAGCTGCACCCCTCGCTGGCGCTCGCGCGGACGCCGGACCAGCCGACGGCCGTCGTGTTCGATCTCGACCCTGGTGAACCGGCGACGATCGTCCAGTGCTGTGAGGTCGCGCGGCTCCTGCACGGGATGCTGGAGGGGCTCGGGCTGCGCAGCTTCGCCAAGACCTCAGGCTCCAAGGGGCTGCAGGTCTACATGCCGCTGAACCGCCCCGAAGCGACCTTCGACGCCGCGAAGGGCTTTGCGAAGGCGGTCGCCGAGCTGCTGGCCCGTGAGGAGCCGGGACTAGCCGTAGCGACGCAGGCCAAGAGCGCCCGCCGGGGGAAAGTCCTCATCGACTGGGCGCAGAACGACCGCGCCAAGACGACCGTCGCGGTCTACTCGCTGCGCGCACGCGACCAGCCGACGGTCTCCACGCCCGTCACCTGGCGGGAAGTCGACGAGTGTGCATCGTCAGGAGACGCCGAACCGCTGGTCTTCACCGCCGCCGGCGTGCGAGGGCGCGTGGCCGAGCACGGCGATCTGTTCGCCGGCGTCCTCTCACTCAGCCAGCCGCTGCCGGCTGGCTGAGGCTCACAGACAGCCCGTAGCCGGCGAGGTGGTGGTCTGAGCGCGCGAGTCGCACTGCCGCCATGCGCCGCGGTAGTACACCAGGGTCGTTGCCAGGTGGAAGTTGTCGAGGCGCGTGTCCCATGAGGCGTTGTTCTTGAGCGTCACGCCCTTCGCCGTGATCCCGCCGGTGAAGACGCCGTTGTTCTTGAACGAGATGTTCGTGTTCGGCGCGTAGATCGCGGCCGCCATCGTGGCGTTGTTGGGGAAGGAGATCGTGGGGTACGCGGGCGATCCGTAGACGACGATCTGCAATGCGCGCGGGTCACCCGACGGGTTCGAGAAGAGCGCGTTGTTGCCGCTCGTGATGTCGCCCTGGGTCGACAGGCAAAGTGAACCGGGCCGGCTTACCGAGTCGATGTAGATCAGGACCTGCGCGCCCGTCGCGATGTTCACCTGGGCGCCTTGACCGAGGTTGATCTGGCAGAAGTTGTAGGTGCCGCCGCCGAGCGTGACGCTGCCCTGGTTGCCGAGCGACAGAGTGCGCGGCGCCGCGCCGGTGTTCGTGTAGCAGGTGGCCCCCGACAAGGGGCCGGTGCCGGGTGAGCAACTGTCGGCCGGGTTGGCCCCGGTAAGCAGACGACCGTTGTCGTTGCTGGTTTTGGAGTCGAGCAGCGTCAAAGGGTTGAGCATGTTCGGCGGGCTGAACACGAACGGCAGCGGATCGCGCACCACGGTGCCCGAGTAGCCGATCGGGGCTGGCGCTCCGCTCCACAGCGTCACCGAGCCGCTGACCGTGCTGTTGGTGCCCAGCGTGATCTGCCCGTTGCTTCCCAGGCCGCCCGTGACGACGTTGTTGTTGCCAAAGGTGATGAAGTCCTTGCCGACGATGCCGTTCGTCGGGAACGGGTCGGCGCCGGACGACGAGACGACACGCTGGACCACGCGACGCGTGACGGCGCCGGCGGTCCCGACGGAGACGACGCAGCGCTCGACGGTCGACGAGCCGTACGTGCTTCCCGTGCAGCCGCTCTGCATGGGAATCGAGGTCTGGTAGCGGTAGGAGGCGGAGTTGCCGACGGACTCGGCACTCGTCACCGCGCACCAGGAGTTCGCGTTCTGCGGGTTCGCGACGACCGTCGTGACGCACTTCGTGTCGACCGGCTGCTGCAGGTTCAAGCGGTGGACCGCGGCCTGGGCTCCGGCCTCGGCGGCCTGCAGCGCGCGCACGCCGAGCTCGTCGTTGTTGATCCCCGTGGACGACTGGTTGCCGGCGGCGGAGAGCGCCGCAGCGAGCGTCATCAGCACCATCATCACCATGATCACGATGTACATGGAGAAGCCGTCTTCGCGGCGGAGATTCGGGAAACTCGTCATCACTGTGTCTCCAGCTGGATCGAGGCAGGGAAGTTCGGGTGGTCATAGACCAGGGCCAATCCGACCGAGCTTCCGCTGTCAGAGGCGATCTCGACCATCAGGCGCCTGCCTGCGGCCAGGCCGGTCGTCGTGCCGGTCGGCAGGTAGCGGAACGGGAAGGAGATCAGCTCCGTCGTCTCGGGCCACGCGTCGAGCTGGTAGGCGTAGGAACCGAGCAGGGTGCTGGACGAGACGTTGTTGGAGCCGTTCACCGCAGCGTCGTAGATCCTCACACAGAGCCGTCCGGGTGAGCCGTTGGTCGCGTCGGCATCGAGCAGCGACGTCGGGATCGAAAGCGACGCGTTGCCGGTCGCCGTGACGGCGGCCGTCGCGTTGAGCACCGGCGTGACCCAGCGGTGCGACGTCGTAGCGGTCGTGCCGCTGCACGACGCGCTGGCCGTCAGGCCCAGGCCGCCGTCGCTGCGCGGTGGCACGTCTGTCGAGTAGGACAGCGCGGTCGGAGACAGCGACACCGGCGCCGAGGGGGCGTCCAGGCGCAACTGGTCCGGGACGCCGCTTGCGCCGACGGTGCCGTGCGTGGCGTGGCTGGCCGCCGGCGCCGCATACGTCTGGCCCTCGGGGGCGTCAGTGAAGTAGTAGGTGCTACCGGTCGCACTGCCGATCGAAGAGCCGCCGGTCGAGGCCACCGGGTTGGAGTTCTGCGTCGCGTTGCTCGGCGCCGCTGTCGGGTCGACCACGATCGACGACGTCACGAGCGCGTATTTCGGGGCGTTCGGCCCGTTGATCGTCACCGCCACGGTGATGCGCAAGTGATCCGTACCCCCCGCCGGGCACGCCGACCCGCACAGACTGTCCTGGGACGAGGTCACGTAGCGGTACACGTAGCCGCTGGCGGTGCCGTAGGTCCACGCCTCTGGACCGGGGTTCACGCACGTCGTGCTGGTGCAGCTCGCCGGGGTGGAGCTGACGACGAGGTTCTGGCTGATGCCGTTCGGTGGCGCGTAGGCCGAGCCGAGGACCGTGCCGCGCGTGTCGGAGAACTGTCCCGGCGCGGAGCTCAGCTTGAGGTTCGCCCAGCCCATGTTGCGCATCTGTTCGGCTTCGGACTGCACGAAGCGCGTAGCCGACTGCTTCTTCTCGCCGAGGTTGCCCAGCCGCTGGATGCCGTCGAACGTCGTGAAGGTCCCGATGACGCCCAAGACGAGCACGACGATTGCCATCATCGCCTCGACGAGCGTGGATCCTTCTTCGTGCTTGATCATCATCCCCCCGTGAGATCCAGGTTGCGCAGAAACGCTGCGTCGCGCAACACGATCCGATGCATGTAACCGGGTGCCGGGCCGCCGCTGGCCGGAAGTACGATCTGGACGCGCACCACGCGCGGGCTGATCCTGTTCGGGACGTACGTGAACACCGGCTGTGAAGTCGTGCCGTTGATGAGCCGCTCGATGACCACCTTGCCATTGGAGACGGACCCGCCGACCGGACCTGAGTAACGCACGCACTGGCGGTACTGCACGGACTGGAACGCCGAGTTGCACTGGTACACGACGCGCCGCGAACCCGACGGCGTCGGGGTGTTGACGTCGATGAGCGTGGGCGAGGTCGCGTTCACGAGGTCGGCGTTGCGCAGATCGCGGAGCATTTGCTCCAGCCCGGAGCGTCCCTCTCCGACCGCCACTTGGCGCTGAAGCTCGCGATCGGACTGCGGGGCCGCGATCTCGAGCAGGACGAGCGCTCCGGCCGAGATGATGAGGCCCAACGCCATCGCCACCAGCAGTTCGATGAGCGTGAAGCCGCCCTCGGCGCGGGCGAGTCGGCGCGCGCTGTTGTGTTCGGCGGGCATGGGTTACCGATCGGTCGCGGGTCGCAGCGTCTTGAGCGCAGTCTGTCGCCCGGCGGACTCGGGACGGACGAACGGACTAGCCGCCGGCGCGGTGGTCGCAGCCGAGAGGGCGGGCATCAGCGCACGCGGACCGTGCCGCGGATGACGACCATTCGCCCGGAGTGATCGCGGCCGCTGAGCGTCAGCGCGTAGCGCCCCGCGCGCAGCCTGTGCGTGCGATTGAGCACGAAGGCGGAGACACGGGAGCGGTGAACCGTGCCGAGCCCGGCTGCGATCACGCGGCTCTTGCTCGACAGGCGGTAACTGGCCGTAGCCGATGCGGTCGCCGTCCAGGCCTTGGCGGGGAAGAGCATCTTGCAGGTCTTCTTGGCCTTCTTCGTCGGGCGACACGTGATCTTGACGGTCAGTCCAGCCGGGCCTGCCGGCCCCGCCGGCCCGGCTTCGCCCTTGGGGCCCTGCGCCCCGGCTGCGCCGTTCGCACCGGCGGTCCCGTTGGCGCCTGCCGCACCGGTCCCGCCGGCCGCTCCGGCGAGACCCGTCGCGCCGGCCGTCCCCGCGGGGCCCGTCGGGCCTGTCGGCCCGCCGGCGGGACCAGCCGGCCCTTGCGCGCCTTGCGGCCCGGCCCCACCCTGCGGGCCTGCCGGCCCGGTGGGGCCGGCGGGCAGGGCGATCGCCGCGCCTTGGAGCGTGACGTTGTTGACCGGGATGTTCGCGACGAAGCCGAGCACGGCGGTGCGCGGGTCCGGGACTGGAGGCGTGCCCAACTTGAGCTGGGGGGCGAAAGCCACCGTGGCGCGGCAGCTTGAGCCCGGAGCGATCGTGCGCAGGCAGTTCGTGTACCCGAGGTGGAAGTCGCCCGGATCGGTGCCGCTCAGCGTCAGATCGGTCATGTCCATCGGCGTCGCCGAGTTGTTCGCGATGGTGATCGACTTCTCGGCGCTGATGGTGCTGCGCGGCTGCGGCGCGAACGTCGCCAGCGCAGGCGTGGCGGAGGCCGAGTTGCCGATCTCCTCGTACACATGTCGCGTGTACGCCGCGCCGGTCTCGTCATAGAGGTCGAAGATGTCACCGAGCCGGTAGCCGGGGTTCAGGCCGCCGACGATGTTGTTCGGGAACTGAGGCGCATAGTTGGTCTGCCAGCACAGGCGCAGCGGGCCCGCGTTCACGTCGCACTCGGCCCGGGTGATCGCGGCGCCCTGGGGAGCAAAGCCCCACGAGAAGTCGTTCGCGAAGTACCAGCCGACACCGTTCGCGTTGTGAGGCGTGTTGGTGTGCGCGGTGTCGAACAGAACGTCGGCGCGCGCTCCGACGGCAAGGAGCGAAAGCGTGCTGCTGCCCGCGACGCTGCCGGCCATCATCAGGTACTGGCCGTCGCACGATGTGAGGACGTCGGCGAGCAGCGTCGGCGCGTTGTAGGCCCCGGCGTAGCACGCCTGCCAGCCGGCCAGCGAGCTGATCGCGACGTTGCTCTGCGGTCCGGAGGGGAAGTAGGTGGGCTGCGCTGCGTCTGCGTGGGCGGCGCCTACGGGCGCTGCGGCGGTCATCGCGAGCGCGATCAGTAGGCGCCGCGCGTGGGCGGAGAAAGGACGACTGCTCATGGGAAAGGCTCCGGGGGTCGAGGAGTGCTCGGGGCGGGTCGCGATCGACGGCTTGCTCGCGGCGTGTTTCGGCACTCGTCGTCCGACGCTTGAATGCATCCACCGATCGTCCAGAGACGTCCAGAAACTGGCCACTGCAGGCCGCGCACCACCAGCCGCCGCGTATCCACCGTTCACCCGTCGGCGGCTACCGCCAAGGTCGCCGGCTCGCGGCTTGCGCAGGCCGTCCGCAACCGCCGACCAGCGTGCCTTTCAAGCCTCACGGGCGCCTTGCCGACCCAGCGCCCATGACACGAGGGGATTTCGCAGGACGCAAGCTCACCAACGTCGTCCGCGCGTCCGTCGCCGCCCTGTTGGGGCTTGCGGCACTCGTGGGGACTCCAGCTGCCGCCCAGGCGGCGGTCTTCTGGGGGAACTACGACCACGGCCGCATCGCTCGCGCAGAGAACAGCGGCGCGTCCGCGACCGCGTCCTTCATCGGCGCGCCGGTCGGCCCCTTCGGCGTGGCGGCCGTGGACGGCCGCCTCTACTGGGCCGACCTCGACTCGGGCACGGTCGGCCGCGCCGACGTCTCCGGGCCGGCGGCCACCGACGTCGATGCGAGCTTCATCACGGGCGTCGACGGCGTCTTCGCCGTGGCGGCCGACCAGGACCACGTCTACTGGGGCACCGTCGATGGGGTGATCGGCCGCGCGGCAATAGCGGCCGACGGCAGCCTCGGAGCGGTCGAGGCCTCATTCGTGACCGGTGCGGGCTACGTCGAAGGCCTCGCGATCGGCGATCAGGCGATCTATTGGAGCGACAACGCAGCCGGGCGGATCGGTCGCGTAGCGCTCGCCGCGGACGGGAGTGTCACGAGCGTCGACCCCAATGTGCTGACCGTCAACGGGGCAGCGGGGATCGCCGTCGCCGGTGGCCATCTCTACTGGGCGAACGCGACCGGCAACAGCATCGGCCGCGCTCTGATCGAGAGCGATGGAACGCTCAGCAACGTCAACCAGACTTTCATCACGGGTGCCGTCGACCCGGCCGGCGTCGCCGTGTCAGGTGCTGATGTCTTCTGGACCAACGCGAACTCCAGCCAGGCAGCGAAGGGCTCCGTGAGCCGCGCACGGCTGGCCGGCGACGGAAGCGTTCTGAGCGTCCAGCACGAGCTCGTCTTCGACGATGCAGGCGTCTTCGGGATCGCCGTGGACAACCCGCGTGACAGGGAGGCACCGTTCGTCACCATGAACCCGCTCGCGCCCTCCACCGGCTCGTGGTTCTCGGGCTCGAGCAGCCCCAACGGCGTGAGGGTCGACGTCGCGGCAAGTGACCCGAGCGGCGTCATCGCTCTCTCCTGCAGCGCGAACGGCGTGACGGTGCTGCCGGACACCGGCGGAGCGCCGGGCAGCTTCACGCTCTACGACGGCGTCCACGACGTCACTTGCACGGCCACCGACGGAGCTTCTCCGGCCAACGCGGGCGCGGCGCCTGGCTCCGCGGCCTTCCCGGTCACCCTTCGCGTCGACCTGACCCCGCCGTCGATCTCCTGCGGAGCAGCGCCGGCGGACTGGGTCGCATCCAACGTCGGCTTCTCCTGCTCGTCGAGTGACGGCGGGTCGGGGCTGGCGAACGGAGCCGACGCTGCCTTCTTCCTCGTCACGTCGGTTCCCGACGGATCTTCCGATCCGGCGGCGAAGACGGGCAAGCGCGACGTGATGGACGTCGCCGGCAACACCGCGACAGCGGGCCCGCTGAGTGCCAAGGTAGATCTGGCTCCGCCCACGATCACCTGCCCGGCCGTGCCGCCTGTGCTCGAGCTCGGCGGGACGGCGACGCCCCTCGTGGCGACGGTGACCGATGGCGGCGTGGGTCCCGCGTCGCCGACGGCGACCGGACCGACCAGCACGGCCGTCGCCGGGGACCAGACGACGACGGTGACCGCGTTCGACAAACTCGGCAACAGCGCCAGCGCCGAGTGCGGCTATCGAGTTGAGCCGAAGTCCACCGAGTACGTGTTCAAGGGCCTGCGCAACCTGCGCGAACGGAGCTTCCGCTTCGGCTCGCGCGTACCGCTGCGTTTCCGCCTGAGGGATGGCGGCGGCTGGCCCGTGACGAACGCCGTCGCGCGGTTGTCGATCGTCAAGGCCGGCGCCCAGGGCGAGGTCGTGTCGGTGGTCGCGCGCAAGGCCGGGCGGTCGCGCTCCGGTGACCTCTTCCGTCACCTCGGCAGGGGTCGCTACGGGTACGTCCTCGACACGCGCAAGCTTCCCGGACCCGGAAAGTACGAGGTGCGCGTCAGCCTGGACGACGGTTCGGTCCACACCGCCCCTCTGAACCTGCGCTCGCGACGCCACCACGGCGAGGACCAAGACGAGGACGTCTAGAGCCCGTCAACGAGGCCGCTGACCAGCGGCACGAAGCGGACCGGCTCGAGCGCCGTCCACTCGCAGGGCCCGCCACCGGCGGGCCTCCGCGCCAGTACGAGATGCTGCCCGCCGCGTCGTCTCAGCGGCGCGACCAGCCGCCCCCCGGGGGCCAATTCGGCCGAGAGGCGCTCGAGTGCCTCGGCCGATCCCGCCGCCGCGACGTTGATCGCGTCGAATGGAGCCTGGTCGGGCAGACCACGCGCGCCGTCGCCCACGAGGCATGTGACGTTGGCGACGCCGGCTCTGGCCAGCGCGCCAAGCGCCGTCGCGGCAAGCTCCTCGATCCGCTCGACCGTCCAAACGTGCCGCGCGAGCCGCGCGAGCACGGCTGCGTGGTAGCCGGACCCGGTGCCGACGTCGAGCACGCGATCGCGCGGCGCGAGCTCGAGCAGCTCGGTCATGCGTGCCACGACGAGCGGCTGGGAGATCGTCTGGCCGTGACCGATCGGCAGCGCGCTGTTCTCGAACGCGCGGTCGCGGAGCGCCGCGGGCACGAATAGCCCACGCGGGACGGCTGCCACCGCTTCAAGCACCCGCTCGTCGGGGACGTGCGCGGTGAGGATCGCTATGAGCCGGCGGGCCTCATCCGCCATGGCCTGCAGGATGACGCCCGGCGCAGCGCGGCGCCAGGAACCACCGCTTCTCGGACGAATGTCCATTCGGCCGCAACTCCGCTCGAAGCCCTGTGTTCGAGCGGTCGTGGGGAACAACGACCAACGACCTCCCATAAGGAGTGCCTTCATCACCATGACCCGTCTCACACGAATTCTGCTCGCGCTCGTCGCGATCTTTGCGCTCGCCGCGCTACCGGCCGCCGCCGACAAGCCCGCGAGTCCGGGCAAGAGCAAGACCGCGCCGCACGGCAAGGCCAAGGGCATCGGCAAGGGCGTCACCAAGATCAAGAGCGACACGACCACGCTCGAACTCGACGCCGCAACACTCGGTGCGCTGTCGGCCGCCGGGTACAACATCGCCGCCGCAGCACCCGCGACGGCCGTCGGCTCGGTCCTCTCCTTCCCGATCACCAAGGGCCGCGTCCACTTCGCCAAGGGCAAGAAGAAGAAGCTCAACGGCTACGTCAACCACAGCGGTGGCATCACGTTCACCAAGGGCGCCGTCGTGGTAACGGCGAGCGACCTGCGCATCCACCTGTCCTCGAGCAAGAAGGTGCGCGTCTTCGCCAAGGTCGGCTCTGAGAACGTTCGCCTCCTCGACCTCAAGGACGTCGTCGTGGCCGACGGCAAGATCAGCGCCAACGCGCTGCTCGCAGCCGCCGGCGCCGCCAGGCTGAACACCGCGTTCGCGGGTACGACGTTCACCGCGGGCCTGCCGATGGGCAAGGTCACGGTCACGCCGGGCGCCTGAACCCAGGCGCCCAGTTCCCCGCAAGCTGTACGGAGGGCCTCGCCGTTCGGTGGGGCCCTCCGCCTTTGCTGGTGGGTGATCTCAAGAGCCGGAGAGCCAGCGGCGCGGCACGGTCTCGAGCATCGTGTCGATCTGCTCGTCGCTGACACCGATCTCGAGCAGTCGGGGCAGGATCGTGGTGAAGATGTGCGTGAAGCTCCAGTTCGGGGCCAGCTGCGCGACCATCTCCTCGGGGAACCAGTCGATCGTCGCGCACGCGTCCTGCGAGATGATCATGCGATCCGCGTGGCCGCGCCGGCAGAGCTCGGCGATGGTCTGGTTGCGCTGCTCGTCGGGCAGGAAGATGTCCGTCCCGTAGCGATCCATCCCGATGAACGGGCCGAGCGCCAGCAACTCCTCGATGTGATCGATGTCGTCGGTGTCGCCGGTGTGGGCGATCATCACCTTCTCGGGCGCGACGCCCTCCTCGACGAAGACGCGCATCTGATCGAGGCCGGTGCGGCTCGCCGGGCGGGAGTGGGCCATGATCGGACGGCCGGTTCGAAGGCTGGCGCGGGCCGCGGCGCGGTGGACCTTTTCGACGTCCGGCGTGATCCCCGGCTCGTCGGCGGCCGTCTTGATGAAGGCCGCCTTCACGTCGGTTCCCTGGATGCCGACCTCGATGTCGTGCACGAACGCGTCTGCCAGGTAGTCCTCGTCGCGCGTCTGGAAGTGGTGTGGCAGGAACGTGTAGTGCTGGCCGTACACACCCGTGCACATGACGAGTTGGACGCCCGTCTCCTGCGCGACGCGCCGGGCGAAGCGTGCGTCGCGTGCGAGGTCCATGCAGGCCGGGTCGACGATCGTGCGAACGCCGTGGGCCATCGCGCCGCGGACCTGCTCGACGGCGCGGGCGAACTCCTTCTCGAAGTCGTACAGGTGCGGGTACTGCTCGCGCACCGTCTCGCTCGCCGTGAGTAGGTGCTCGTGGCAGAGAGTGCGACCCATGCTCGCGGCATCGATCGGCCCCGCCGTCGTCTCGATCTGCGTCACGGGTTGACGCTATCCGCTGCGTCGGCGGACGCGCAAGGCTCGAATTCGCCGCTCCTCGCGAGCCGAGACCACGCGCCCGGCAGGATTCGAACCTGCGACCTCTCGCTCCGGAGGCGAGCGCTCTATCCACTGAGCTACGGGCGCGCGTGGGCGGGTGGCAGGGAAGCCCGCCCGTCGGCGAAGGGTACCGGCAGCGCGGCACGTCCCGGCCGCCTGGTCGCCTGGTCGCCGACCGGCAGGCGCGGCGGCTGTACATTCGGCGCCGATGGACCTCGATCTCGTGTTTGCGGGCACGGGCGGCTCGGTGCCGTCGGCTCGTCGCGGCCTGCCCGCGGTGCTCATGCGCCGCGGCGGCGACAGGCTGCTGTTCGACTGCGGCGAGGGGACCCAGCGCCAGCTGATGCGCTGTGTCGGCCTTCCCGACCTTCACGCGGTGTTCCTCACTCACCACCACGCAGACCACTGGCTCGGCCTCCCGGGGATGCTGAAGTCCTTCGACCTGCGCGACCGGGAGATCCCGCTCGACGTGTTCGGGCCGCCCGGGACCGCCCGCCTGCTGGAGTCGCTTCGCGGCGTGTTCGGTCGCACGCGCTATCCGTTGACGATCACGGAGCTGAGCGCCGGCGACGCGATCGAGTTCGACGGCTACGAGGTACAGGCCTTCAACGTGCGCCATCGCGGCACGGCGTTCGGCTACGCGATCGTCGAGTTCGAGCGACCCGGTCGCTTCGACGCCGAGCTGGCGCTGTCGCTGGGGGTCTGCGAGGGCCCGGACTTCGGGCGCCTGCAGCGCGGAGAGGCCGTCGGCGACGTGAGCCCTGATCGAGTCGTCGGCCCGGCTCGTCCGGGCCGGCGGATCGTCCTCTCAGGCGACACGGCGCCTTGCGACATGGTGCGCGCGGCAGCGGACGGCGCGGACGTGCTCGTTCACGAGGCGACGTTCCTGGATGCTGACGCCGCGCGCGCGGCCGAGACCGGGCACAGCACGGCGGCGCAGGCCGCCGGGATCGGTCGTGACTGCGGCGTCGGCCTGCTCGCGCTCACGCACCTGTCCACACGCTACGCGCCGCGGGATGTGCGCGGCGAGGCTCTGGAGGTCTTCGAGCGCGCTGTGGTGCCGCGCGACTTCGACTCGATCGAGCTTCCGCTGCCTGAGAAGGGGGAGCCCAGCCTGGTGCCGTGGGATGGCGGTGCTAGGCTGCCGCACGCAGCATCGGAATCCCTTTAACCAGGTCCAGTGAGGCCAGGAAGGGCAGGTTGAGCGAGCACAAGGTCGTCCTCGACGGCGACGACATGCGACGTACCCTCGTGCGGATCGCGCACGAGATCGTGGAGCGGCACGACGGGCCGGACGGGCTGGCCGTCGTCGGCATTCAGCGTCGCGGAGCGGTGCTCGCCACGCGCCTGCACGCCCTGCTCGCGGACCTGCTTGACGCCGAGATACCGCTCGGTTTCGTCGACATCAGCTTCTACCGCGACGATCTCGCCAAGCGCTCCGACACGCCGCAGGTCCACGCGACCCGCATCGACTTCGCGCTCGACGGGGCGACCGTGGTGATCGTCGACGACGTGCTCTTCACGGGGCGGACGGCCCGGGCGGCAATCGATGCTCTGTTCGACTTCGGGCGCCCCGCGAAGGTTCAGCTCGCCGTGCTCGCCGACCGCGGGCACCGAGAGCTGCCGATCCGCCCGGACTACGTGGGCAAGAACCTGCCGACGGCGCGGTCCGAGCGCGTCAACGTGCGCGTGGTTGAGCTGGACGGCGAGGACGAAGTCGTGATCGAGGACGCCGCATGAACCACCTGCTTTCGATCTCCGACCTGGACCGCGTCGGCATCGAGCGCCTGTGCGATCGCGCAGCAGCGTTCGAGGAGGTCGGCGAGCGCGACATCAAGAAGGTGCCGGCGCTGCGCGGCCGCACGGTCCTGAACCTCTTCTACGAAGCGAGCACGCGGACACGCACGTCCTTCGAGCTCGCGGCCAAGCGGCTCAGCGCCGACGTCGTCACGTTCGTCGCGTCGGGCTCGTCGGTCGAGAAGGGGGAGTCGCTCAAGGACACGGTCCTGACGATGACGGCGCACAAGCCCGACGCGATCGTGATCCGCTGCCCGTGGGTCGGCGCCGCGGCTCTGCTCCCGCGCTGGACCGACGCCGCGATCATCAACGCCGGCGACGGCAAGCACGAGCACCCCACTCAGGCGCTGCTCGACGTCTACACGCTGCGCCGCCGGCTGGGCTCGCTCGAGGGTGTCCGCATCTGGATCGTCGGCGACGTCCTGCACTCACGTGTGGCCCGCTCGAACATCCTCGCGTTCCGCGAGATGGGCGCCCAGGTCACCCTCGCCGGTCCTCCGACGCTGATCCCGCGGGGAGTGGAGGCCTTGGGGGTCGAGGTCCGCACCACACTAGACGATCTGCGTGAGGCCGACATCGTGTACGCCCTGCGCATGCAACACGAGCGGATGCACGACGCGTTCGTGCCGTCGCTGCGCGAGTACGCATCGGTCTACCAGATCGACGGACGGCGGCTCGGACCACGCCAGTTGCTGATGCACCCCGGCCCCGTCAACCGCGGCGTGGAGCTGAGCGGTGACGTCGTCGACTCGCCGCAGTCGCTGATCCTCGAGCAGGTCGCCGCCGGGGTCGTGGTGCGCATGGCGGTGCTGTACGAGGTGCTCGCCTCGGCGCGCGCCGACGCCCCCGTGCCGGAGCCCCAGACGGCATGAGGCCCCACGGTGGGACCCCCCACAGCGACGCAGCGCGCCCGGCGGGAGGGCCGCCGGGGGGCGAGCTGCTTCCAGATCCCCTGGTGCGCGCGGCGGTGCGGCCCGCTGAGGTGCTGATCGCGCGCGCTCAGGTGCTCGACCCGCGCACCGGCGTCGACGCGCCGCACGACGTGCTCGTACGCGAGGGGCGCATCGCCGAGATCGGCGCCCCGGGCGAGATCGATGCTCCTCCCGGCTGCGAGGTGATCGACGGCGAGGGCCGTTCGCTGTTCCCGGCGTTCGTCGACCCGCACGTCCATCTGCGCACACCCGGACAGGAGCACAAGGAGGACATCGAGACAGGCACCAGGGCGGCCGCGGCTGGTGGCTTCTGCCTCGTCGCCGGGATGCCGAACACCGACCCTGTCGTCGACTCGGCCTCGATCCTGCGCTCACTGCGCGACACGGCCGCGCGCCAGGCGCGGATCCCCGTCGGTTTCCTGGCGGCGATCACGACAGGGCTCGAGGGGCGCGAGCTGACCGAGATGGCCGCGCTGCGCTCGGCCGGCGCCCTCGGCTTCACCGACGACGGGCGACCGGTCGTCAGCGCCGGGATGCTGCGCCTCGCACTTCAGTACCAGCGCCTCGCCGGCGGGACGATCGCCCTCCACGAAGAGGATCCAGCGCTGTCGGCGGGTGGCTCGATGCACGAGGGGGAGATCAGCGCGCTGCTCGGCATCGCCGGTATCCCCAGCATCAGCGAGTCGACGATGGTTGCGCGCGACGCCGAGATCGCGGGCTACGAGGATGCGCGCGTGCACATGCAGCACCTGAGCTGCTCAGCGTCAGTGGACGCCGTCGCCGCGGCCAAGTCGCGCGGCTGGCACGTCACCGCGGAGGCCAGCCCGCATCACCTCTGCCTCACGCACGAGGCGGTTCGGGGGCTCGACACGAGCCTGAAGATGAACCCTCCGCTGCGCGCCGAAGCCGATCGCCAGGCGCTGATAGACGGGCTGCGCTCTGGAGTGGTGGACTGCGTGGCAACCGATCACGCGCCCCACGCACGTGACGAGAAGGAGCTGCCGTTCGAGCAGGCGCCGATGGGAACGACCGGCCTGGAGACCTCGTTCGCGGCGCTCCACACCGAGCTCGTCCTGCCGGGTGTGCTGAGCCTCGACATCCTCGTGGAGCGGATGACAGCCGGCGCTGCGCTGCTCGACCTGCCCACGCCGCGGATCGCGCTGGGCGAGCCCGCGAACCTCTGCCTCGTCGACCTGGACGCGGTGTGGGTCGTGGGCGAGGACGGCTACGAGAGCCGTTCGGCCAATTGCTGCTTCGCCGAACGTGAGCTGCGCGGCCGCGTGCTGCTGACGATCGCGGCCGGTGCCGTGGCATATCGCGAACGCGGGTTCGCGGTCAGTGCCGCACCGGATCTGGGAACCGCGCCCGCGTGAGCTGCTCGGTATTGGATCGCAAGCGAGCGGTGCTCGTCGTGGTCGACGTGCAGGAGGCGTTCCGCAAGGCGGTGAGATCTTTCGAGGACGTCGCGCTGCGCGCGGCCGTGCTCACGCAGGGTGCGCGCAGCCTCGGAGTCCCGATCGTCGTGACCGAGCAGTACCCGCAGGGGCTCGGCGACACGGTGAGTGAGCTGCTGGAGCACCTGGAAGGCGTGTCGCGGCTGCCCAAGGCGACGTTCTCGGCCGCGCGGGCTGAAGGCTTCGACCTGCAAGGACGCGATCAGGCGATCGTCTGCGGAATGGAGGCCCACGTCTGCGTGAGCCAGACGGTGCTCGACCTGCTCGCGTCGGGCGTCGAGGTTCACGTCGCTTGCGACGCCGTGTCCTCGCGGACCTCAGCCGACCGCGAGGCGGGCCTGCGGCGGATGGAACGCGCCGGGGCGATCCCATCGAGCGTCGAGATGGCCCTGCTGGAGCTTGTCGGCGAGGCCGGCACCGCGGAGTTCAAGACGATTCAGGGGGTGATCAAGTGATGGCGCTACGGCAGGGATACGTGTTGCTCGAGGACGGTGCGCGCTTCGACGGCGAGCTATGCGGCGCCGAGGACGCCGGGATCGGGGAGCTCGTCTTCACGACGGGCATGAGCGGTTACCAGGAGTCCGTGACCGATCCCTCGTTCGCCGGGCAGGTCATCACGTTCACCTACCCGCACATCGGCAACTACGGCGTGAGCGCACACGCGATGGAATCCGACCGCGTCCACGCGCGCGCCGTCGTGATGCGCGAGGCCGTCAACAACGAGGATGCGCCAAGCGCCGAGCGTGGCTGGCTGGACTGGCTGGTGGACTGCGGGATCCCTGCGATCACCGGGGTCGACACGCGCGAGTTGGTGCGGCACATCCGAAGCGCCGGGGCGATGCGCGGCGGCGTCTTCCCCGCCGAGGTGCCGATCGCCGCGGCGCACGAGCAGCTGGTAGCCGAGCCGCCGATGTCGGGCCGCGATCTGGCGCGAGAGGTCACGCCGTCCGGGGTGTCCCGTCACGGCGAGCACGGTCCGCTGATCGCGGCGATCGACACCGGCATCAAGCTCTCGATCGTGCGCGAGATGGTCAGTCGCGGTGCACGGCTGGACCTGCATCCGTGCACCGCATCACGCGAGGAGCTGCTCGCGGGTGACCCCGACGCGATCTTCCTCGCCAACGGGCCGGGCGATCCCGCTGCGCTCGACTACGTCGTGGAGACCGTCCGCGGGCTCGTCGGCGAGAAGCCGGTGTTCGGGATCTGTCTCGGTCACCAGCTGCTCTGCCGCGCGGTCGGGCTGCGGACGTTCAAGCTGCCGTTCGGCCACCGCGGCGGCAACCACCCCGTCAAGGACCTGAGCACCGGCCGGATCGAGATCACCTCGCAGAACCACGGCTTCGCGGTCGCGGCGCCCGATGGCGGGCTGCGCGTCGAGCGCGACGAGCCGGTGCGCTGGCAGACCGACTTCGGCGCGGCGGAGCTCAGCCACGTCAATCTCTACGACCGCACCGTCGAGGGTCTCAGGCTGCTCGACGTGGAGGGCGCGACCGTGCAGTACCACCCCGAGGCGAGTCCAGGCCCCAACGACAGCCTCTACCTCTTCGACCGCTTCCTCGACCAGATTCGCGCCTGATGCCACGGCGTGACGACATCCACAAGATCCTGATCATCGGCTCCGGCCCGATCGTCATCGGCCAGGCGGCCGAATTTGACTACTCCGGCGTGCAGGCCTGCAAGGTCCTGCGCGAGGAGGCCTACGAGGTCGTCCTCGTGAACTCCAACCCGGCGACGATCATGACCGATCCGGAGTTCGCCGACGCGACCTACGTCGAGCCGCTGCTGCCCGGTCCGCTGGCTCAGATCATCGAGAAGGAGCGTCCTGACGCGCTCCTGCCGACGCTCGGAGGGCAGACGGCGCTGAACCTCGCCAAGGCGTTGGCCGAGGACGGCACGCTGGAGCGTTTCGGCGTCGAGCTGATCGGCGCCGACTACGACGCGATCGCCTGCGCCGAAGATCGCGACCTGTTCGGCCGAGCGATGGCCAAGGCGGGGCTGAAGATGCCCAAGTGCGCGATCGCGACGACGCTGGACCAAGCCCTGGCGGCGCTGCCCCATATCGGCCTGCCCGCGATCGTGCGGCCGGCTTTCACGCTCGGCGGCCGCGGCGGCGGCATCGCGCGTGACGCGGACGAGTACCGCGAGATCGTCCGCCGAGGGCTCGACGCCTCGCCGATCGGGCAGGTGCTGCTCGACCAGTCCGTGCTCGGCTGGGGCGAGTTCGAGCTGGAGGTGATGCGTGATCGCAATGACAACTGCGTGATCGTCTGCTCGATCGAGAACATCGACCCCATGGGCGTGCACACCGGCGACTCCGTGACCGTCGCGCCGCAGCAGACGCTGACCGACCGCCTCTACCAGCAGCTGCGTGATCAGGCGCTGACGGTGATGCGCGCCGTGGGCGTCGAGACGGGCGGCTCGAACGTGCAGTTCGCGGTCAACCCGGTGACCGAGGAGATCCTCGTCATCGAGATGAACCCGCGCGTGTCGCGCTCGTCGGCGCTGGCGTCGAAGGCCACGGGCTTCCCGATCGCCAAGATCGCCGCACGCCTGGCGGTCGGCTACACGCTCGAGGAGATCCGCAACGACATCACCCAGGTCACGCCCGCGAGCTTCGAGCCGACTATTGACTACGTCGTCGTCAAGTGTCCGCGCTTCGCGTTCGAGAAGTTCCGCGGCGCCGATCCGCGGCTCTCGACACACATGAAGAGCGTCGGCGAGGTGATGGCGATCGGCCGCACGTTCCAGCAGGCGTTCGCCAAGGCGATGCGCAGCCGTGAGCTGGACTCCGTGCCGGACGTCGAAGGGCGCGATCTGGGCGAGTTGCTCAGCGCGCTCGAGCGCCCCGGCGCCGATCGCTACGACATCCTGCTCGAGGCGATGCGCCGCGGCGCATCGATCGAGGAGGTCGGCGCGCGCTGCCAGGTCGATCCCTGGTTCCTGCGTCAGCTTCGCGCGCTCGCGCTCGATCCGCTCGCCCCGTTCGCAGGTGAGCGCACATACAAGTCGGTCGACACCTGCGCCGCCGAGTTCGAGGCGCGCACGCCGTACTACTACTCGGGCTGGGAACGGCGGCGCGCCGACGAGGTCGTGCGCGGCGAGCGGCCGTCGGTGGTGATCCTCGGAGCGGGGCCCAACCGCATCGGTCAGGGGATCGAGTTCGACTACTGCTGCGTGCATGCCGCGATGACGGTGCGCGAGTCCGGTCGCGATGCGGTGATGGTCAACTGCAACCCCGAGACCGTCTCCACCGACTACGACACGTCCGATCGCCTGTACTTCGAGCCCCTGACGCTGGAGGACGTGCTGGCGGTCTGCGAGGTCGAGCGACCCGAGGGAGTGATCGTGCAGTTCGGCGGTCAGACCCCGCTGAAGCTCGCCGCCGGCCTCGTGCAGGCGGGCGTTCCGCTGCTCGGAACGAGCGTCGACGCGATCGACCTCGCCGAGGACCGCGGGCGCTTCGGCGATCTGCTCGACCGGCTCGGCTACCAGGCGCCGCCCTACGCGACAGCGCACTCGGTCTCGCAGGCGCTCGACGCCTCGCAGGTGGTCGGCTTCCCGCTGCTCGTGCGTCCCAGCTACGTGCTGGGCGGGCGCGCGATGGAGATCGTCTATTCGCGTGAGGACCTGCAGGACTACCTGGAGCGCAACGTCCCGGACGAAGGTCAGCAGATATTCCTGGATCGGTTCCTGGAAGACGCGATCGAGGTCGACGTCGATGCGCTCTGCGATGGCGAGGAGGTCTGGGTCGGCGGCATCATGCAGCACGTCGAGGAGGCCGGGATCCATTCCGGCGACAGCGCCTGCGTGCTTCCTCCGCACTCGCTCGGGCCGGCGATGATCGAGAGCATCCGCGAGCAGGCCGCCGGCATCGCACTGGGCCTTGGGGTGGTCGGGCTGCTCAACGTGCAGTTCGCGATCCACTCCGGCGGCCTGTACGTGATCGAGGCCAATCCGCGTGCTTCGCGCACCGTGCCGTTCGTCAGCAAGGCGATCGGGATCCCGCTGGCAAAGCTCGCCTGCCGGATCATGCTCGGCGAGCGCATCGCCGATCTCGACCTGCCGGACGACCCGATGGCGACTGAGCACGTCTCGGTGAAGGAGGCGGTTCTGCCCTTCGACCGGTTCGACGGCGCCGACGCGATCCTCGGCCCCGAGATGAGGTCGACGGGCGAGGTGATGGGCATCGCACGCGACTTCCCGACCGCCTTCGCCAAGGCGCAGGCGGCGGCCGGCGCTGCGCTGCCGGCGGGCGGCACCGCGTTCATCACCGTCACGGATCGCGACAAGCCCGGCGCGGTGGCGATCGCGCACACGCTCCACGATCTCGGCTTCAGGATCGTCGCCACGCGCGGAACGAAGGAGGCGATCGAGCGCATGGGGATTCCGGCGCTCGAGCTCGAGAAGGTGGGGGCGGGCTCTCCGAACGTCGTCGACTGGATTCAGAACGGCGAGGTCGACCTCGTGGTCAACACGCCGACTGGCTCGGGCGCCCGCGCAGACGGCTGGGAGATCCGCCGCGCGGCGATCACGCGCGGCGTTCCGTGCCTGACGACGCTGTCAGGCGGGCTTGCGGCCGCTCGGGCGATCGCCGCCGCGCGCGGCGGGGAGGCCGAGGTGCTCTCGCTGCAGGAGATCCATCGCGGGCGCTCGATCAAGGCGCGCGTCACACGGGCGCGGAGTGACGTGTGAGCGCGGTCGCCGGCGCAGACGGCCGTGTGCCGACCCCGCTTGGGCGCCGGGCGCTGACGCTCGCGGCGCGCCGCGAGCACGGCCCATACGTCGTGATCTGCGCGCCCGATCCTGAGGGCGCGATCCCGCAGCCGGGCCAGTTCTACATGCTCGCGGCCGTCGATCGCTGGGGCGGCGGGGAGGACGAGCGGCCGTTCCTGCCGCGCGCGTTCTCGGTCGCCCGGATCGGCGAGCAGGGCCTTGAGTTCATGCTCGAGGATGTCGGTCCCGGAACGGCTCGCCTGTGCGAGCTGCAGGTTGGCGACGGTCTGTGGGTGCTCGGGCCACTCGGGCACGGCTTCGCGGCGCCAGAGGACGGGCGGCGGGCGCTGCTGTGCGGCGGCGGGGTGGGGACGGCGCCGTTGGCGATCCTCCAGGACGGGCTGCGCGCGATCGGGGCGCAGGCGCCGGCGCTGCTCGGCTTTCGCGACCGCGCCCGCGCCGCCGGCGCCGAGCTGCTGCACGAACCTCAGGTGGCGACCGACGACGGCTCCGTGGGGGATGCCGGACCGGTCACGGAGCTGCTGCGGGCAGAACTCGAGTCGGACGCTCACGCGGTCGTGTACGCCTGCGGCCCGCCCGCGATGCTGGAGGCCGTGCGAGCGCTCTGCGAGGAGCGCGGCGTCCCCGCTCAGCTCGCCATGGAGAGCGGCATGGCATGCGGGTACGGCGCTTGCTACGGGTGCGTGGTGCCGGTCCGCGGCGGCGGGTACGTGCGTCTGTGTGTCGACGGGCCCGTCCTCGACGCCGGCCGGCTCGACACATGCCTCGTCGCCGGAGCGGGGCATTGATCGACTTCTGCGGACTGCGGCTTGCGCATCCCGTCGTGAACGGCTCGGGGACCTTCGACGCGATCACGGCGCGGCGCGTGTTCGGCGATGCGCTGCTGGAGCAGTTCCCATTCGCGGCGTTCGTCTCGAAGACGATCACGCTCGAGCCGCGTGACGGGAACCCGCCGGCCCGCCTCTTCGAAACGCCCGGCGGGATGATCAACTCGATCGGGCTTCCCAACCGCGGGCTCGCCGGTTACCTGAAGCACGACCTGCCTGAGCTCGCTCAGCTGCCGGTACCGCTCGTCACCAACGTGATGGGCGCCACGGTCGCCGAGGTCGCCGCGCTCGTCGAGGCCATCGACGCGCGCGCGGAGATCGCCGCGATCGAGCTGAACGTGTCGTGTCCCAACGTCAAGACCGGCCTGGACATCGGCGCCGACCCGCACGGGCTGGGAAAGCTCGTCACAGAAGTCCGCCCGCGGACGGCCAAGCCGCTGATCGTCAAGCTCACGCCGAACACGGCCGACGTCTCACGCGTCGCGCAGGCTGCCGAGGACGCTGGAGCGGACGCTGTCTCGCTGATCAACACGCTGCGCGCCTACGCGCCACACCCGCGAGTCCCCGGCGCTCCGTGGCTGGGCGCAGGCACGGGCGGGCTGTCGGGTCCGGCGATCCGCTCGGTGGCGCTCGCACAGGTCGGGGCCGTCGCGCGCCGCGTGAACGTCCCGATCATCGGCATGGGCGGCGTTTCGCGCGGCCGCCACGCGCGCGATCTGATCGAAGCGGGTGCCACGCTGGTCGCTGTGGGGACGGAGAGCTTCCGCGACCCGCTCGCCGGGGCGCGCATTCATGCCGAGCTCCGCGAACTTGCCGCAAAACGCGGGGTTCTGCGTAGCTGAACGGGGCCCGATGTGCCGACCGGGGCGCCAAAACCGCTGGAAATGCGACGGAAACCGTCAAGTATCCTGAAGAACGCTCGACCTCGATGCGAGGTCAAGGCGAATTCTGGCCGTTGGCCTTCGCGCTCCGGAGCGAGTCTGTATATTCGCCGCCGTGCCGCTGGCTCCCCCGACCCACATGGACACCGTCAAGCACCAGGCAGCGCCGGAGCGGTCGCATGTACAGCGCATGGACGCTCTCCAGCGCGCCAACCTCATCCGAACGCAGCGCGCCCAACTCAAGCGCGACCTGCGCGCCGGGACGCGCACGATCGACTCGCTTCTGCTCGCGCCACCGGAGTATCTGGAGACCGCCAAGGTCGTCGAGCTGCTGCTGGCAGTGCCCAAGTACGGGCGCGTCAAGGCCAACAAGGTCCTGCAGCAATGCCGGATCTCACCGAGCAAGACGGTCGGCGGCCTCTCAGAGCGCCAGCGCACGGAGATCGTCGCAATGCTCCGCTCGCGCACCCGCTGAGCGCGCGCTTGGGGCGCCGGACGGGCGCCGGACGCTCATCCCGCCGGGGCGCCGCTCTCGCCCTCCGGGCGCCGCTCTCGCCCTCCGGGCGATCGGGCGGATCTCCCCGGACGGGATGTCCGCCCGCGCCCGCCCGCCATGTGATCACGGGACTTGCCGGGGCGCCGGTCGGGCGACGCGCATGTAGAAACGCACCGTGGCGGTAGGCAGCTACATGTGCGTCGCGATCGTGGTGGCTGGTGCCACGCGCTTCGGCTATCCCCAGCCAACCGATGCGATTACCTCCACGATCGTTCCGGCGCGCGCGTGGTGGCGTGGTTGCGATCCGCGGAGAGCGCTCGGCGCCCGAGGCCTCGCGGGCAGCGCGCGGGCGAAGCCGCCGGGTTGCGGCATATCGTTCGCGCGCGTTGTCGCGCGTAATCGTCATCACCGGGCCTTCCGGGGTCGGGAAGGGAACGCTCATCCGGCTGCTTCGCGACGAGCTGCCCGAGCTGGGGCTGAGCGTGTCGGCGACCACGCGTGCGCCGCGCGCGGGTGAGAGCGACGCGGTCGACTACCACTTCCTCAGTGACGATGAGTTCGACTCGCTGCTCGCCGAGGGCGCCTTCGTCGAGCACGCGGAGTACGCGGGGCGGCGCTACGGGACGCTGCGCTCGGAGCTCGAGCGCCGTGCCGCCGCGGGGGAACCGGTGCTGCTCGAGATCGAGGTGCAGGGAGCGCGCCAGATTCGTGAGGAACTGCCGGATGCCCTACAGGTGTTCATCGCGCCGCCGTCGCACGCCGCGCTGCGCGAGCGCCTGATCGGCCGCGGCACCGACAGCGCCGAGATCGTGGATCGCCGGCTGAGAGCGGCGGCGGCGGAGCTCGGGGCCCAGGATGAGTTCGCGCACGTCGTCGTCAACGATCGCCTGGAGGACGCGCTGCGCAAGCTGCGCGACATCGTGCTGGCGGCGATCGAGCGGCCGGTAGACTGATCGCATGATCCAGCCCCGCATCGACACGCTTCTCGAGCAGGTCGACTCGAACTACGCAGCTGTGGTCGTCGCCGCCAAGCGCGCGCGACAGATCAACAGCTACTACCACAACCTCGGCGAGGGCACGTTCGACGAGTTCCCGCCCCCGATGGTCGACACGGGCTCCAAGAACTATCTGACGATCGCTCTCGAGGAAGTCGCCGGGGGCAAGATCCACTACCACTACCGGTAGGCGGGCAGGCGGCTCGCGGGCGATCCGGGGACGGCGCGCGTGGCTCGCCTCTTACTCGGCGTCTGCGGTGGGATCGCCGCCTATCGCGCGCTCGACGTCGTTCGCGTGGCCACGAAGAGCGGCCACGTCGTGCGCGTCATCCAGACGCCCGACTCGCAGCGCTTCGTCGGTGCGCTGTCGTTCGCGGCCTTGAGCGGAGCTCCGGTCCTCACGACCGAGTGGGAGCGCGACCCCGCGCGCGGCGCGTTCCCGGACCAGGCGCCGCCGGACCACGACCCGCTTAGCCACCTCGAGCTCGTGCGCAACGCCGACGCGCTGCTGATCGCCCCGGCGACGGCGAACACGATCGCCAAGCTCGCCGCCGGGATCGCCGACAACCTGCTCACCAGCGCGGCGCTGGCCGCGACCTGTCCGCTCGTCGTGGCGCCCGCGATGAACCACCACATGTGGGAGCACCCCGCGACGCGCGCGAACATCGACCTGCTTCGTGAACGCGGTGTCGTGGTCGTGGACCCCGAGGTCGGCGCGCTCGCGAGCAGACACGAATGGGGAGCCGGACGGCTCGCCGAGCCCGAGACGTTGATCGCTGCCGTCGAGGCCGTCGTTCCCGCAGGCGAGCGCCCCTGGGACGGGCTTCGCGTGCTGGTCACGGCGGGCGGGACGCGTGAGCCGGTCGACGCCGTGCGCTTCGTCGGCAACCGGTCCTCCGGACGGATGGGCTTCGCCATCGCGGACGAGGCGGCGGCGCTCGGCGCGCAGGTGACCGTGATCGCGGCGAACGTCGCGCTGAAGCGCCATCCGCGGGTCCGCTACGTCGATGTCGGCTCGGCTGCCGAGCTGGCCGATGCCTGCGCGCGCGAGTTCCCTTCGTGCGACCTGTTGTTGATGGCGGCCGCGGTCGCTGACTTCCGCCCGCGTGAGCCCGACGCCGGGAAGCTCAAGAAGACGGGGCGAGCGGACCTGACGATCGAGATGGAGGCGACCACGGACGTCCTGACCGGACTCGCCGCCGTCAGGCGCGAGGGGCAGACGCTGATCGGCTTCGCGGCAGAGCACGGCGACGGCGCGCTGGCCTACGGCCGCGACAAGCTCCAGCGCAAGGGCCTGGACGCGATCGTCGTCAACGACATCGCGGTGGACGGCCTCGGGTTCGACGCGCTGGAGAACGAGGTCACGGTGATCACCGCCGACGGCGAGCATCACGTGCCGCGTGCCACCAAGGCCGATGTGGCCCGGGCGATCCTTCGGGTCGCCGGGTCGATCCGTGCGGCCCACGAGACGCCGGCCCGGTGACCGCCTACGGCGATCCGCTCAGCCCGTTGGCGGCGGCTGAGGTCGCCGCGGCGCAGGAGCTCGGCGCGAGGGTCTGCGCAGCCGTTCACGAGGCCGTGGAGGTCCTGCCGGAGATCGTCGCCGACGTCGTCGTCGCGCTGCTGGCGGAGGGGCATGTCCTGATCGAGGACCTTCCGGGAGTCGGCAAGACGACGCTTGCACGGGCCGTGTCGCGCTCGTTGGACCTCGAGTTCGCGCGCGTGCAATGCACCGCGGATCTGCTCCCGGCCGACGTCGTCGGGGCCAACGTCTTCAACCGAGTTGCCGAGACGTTCGAGTTCCGGCCCGGGCCGATCTTCGCGAACGTGGTGCTCGTCGATGAGATCAACCGCGCGTCGCCCAAGACCCAGTCGGGCCTGCTCGAGTGCATGCAGGAGCGCCGCGTGACGGTCGACGTCCACACGCACGAGATCGCGCGGCCATTCATCGTCGTCGCGACGCAGAACCCAGTCGAGTTCGAAGGCACCTACCCGCTTCCGGAGGCCCAGGTGGACCGCTTCATGGTCCGCCTGTCGCTCGGCTATCCGGCGCCCGCGGCCGAGGTGAACATGCTCAGGGCCAACGAATCGGTCGACCGCGTCGATCGCGTCGCGCCGGTGGCGACGGCGGCGCAGGTACTCGCCGCCCAGGATGCCGCGCGGCGCGTACACACGACGGACGCGCTGCGGGCATACGTCGTCGCACTCCTCGCACGCACGCGCGAAGATCGCCGCGTCGATCTCGGCGCCAGCCCACGCGCTGGTCTGCTCCTGCTTCGCGCCGCCAAGGCCCGCGCGCTTCTGCAGGGCCGAGACCACGCGCTGCCCGACGACGTGCGCGCATTGGCGGTCCCGGTGCTCGCGCATCGGATCGTGCTCGCGCCCGAAGCGGTCGACGCGACGCAGGCCACCGTGATCGTGGACGCTCTCGCGACCACTCCGGCCAGGTGACCGGCGCGGCCCGTTCGCGGTCGGCGCAGACTGTCAGGCGCTGTGACTGACTCGAGCGGCGGTTGGCGGGGTGCGGGCGGGATTGCGGCTCTCGGCGGCATCCTCGTCCTCGTGGCCGGTGCGATCGACGCGCCCGCGCTTTATGTCCCCGGCCTCGTGTTGCTGCTGCTCGGCGGTGGCGCCGTGTTGTGGGTCCACGCGGCCGCGCGCGGGGTACGGGTCCGGCGTCGTCTCGGCGCGCAGCGTGTGGTCGAGGACGAGCCGCTGCTCGTCGAGGTCGAGATCAGGGCCGGCCGCTTCGCGCCGCCGTGCGGGGAGCTGCGCGATCCGCTTCTGTCAGCTCCCGCGGCGCTCGACGCCGGCCGTAGGCACACGCGCGTGCGCATCAGGGCGCGGTTCGCGCGGCGTGGGCTGCGTGAACTCGCGCCACCCGAAGTCGTCGTCCGCGATCCGCTCGGCCTTGCAAGTGTGCCCGTGCCGGCGCGCGGTGCGGCTGAGCAGGTGCTCGTCCTGCCGCGCATCGAGCCCGTGGTCGCCCCGCCGGCGAGCGGCGACGGCGCGCTGGCCGGGAGCCGGAGTCCCGCGCTCACCGCGGAGGTCGACCTCGACGGCATCCGGCCACACCGGCCCGGGACGCCGGCATCGCGAATCGCTTGGCTCGTCTACGCCCGCAGCGGTGATCTGCACGACCGCGTCCTGAAGACCGATGCTGACGTCCGCCCACTCGTCGTCCTGGACCTGCGCGGTACGGCGGTCGAGTCTGAGATCGACGCTGCGGTCCGGGCCGCGGGCTCACTGTGCGTGCACCTTGCGCGGCGCGGCGGGTGTGCGCTGCTGCTTCCGGGCGAACGCACGCCGTACGTCGTGGACGAGCGGCTGCGTGGATGGCCCGTGGCCCACGCTCGCCTTGCGCTCGCACAGGGCGCGCAGGCGCCTGCGCTCAGCGCGCTCGGAGCGAGGCGTGGCGCGCTGATCTGGGTCGCGGCGCGGGCGCTCGCCGAGCCGCCGCGCGGCCTCGGTCGCAGGACGGGCGTGGTCCGCATGCTCGTGGTGCCCGGGAGCATCCCCGGCCGGCGTCCGAGCTTCACCGTCGCGGGCTGCAGCGGGTATGCGCTGGGACGCACGCGTCAGCCGGCTCGCGGCAGGGCTGCCGGCGGGGAGCCCGCATGACGACTCAGGCGCTCAGCCACCGTGCCCGCAGTCGCCGCCGGCTCGCGGTGACGATCCGGGCGCCGGGGCTGGCCCGCCTGATGACGTTCGCGCCGCTGTGTCTGCTCGGGATGATCGGCTGGTCGGCGCTGCTCGAGCTGAGCCCCTCAGCCACGCCCTGGGCGATGACCGCCAGCGCCACCGCGGCAGGGGCCGCTCTCCTGGCGGTCGGTGAGCGGTCCGCCGTGGCCGTGCGACGCGGCGCTGTCGGCGTCGTCGCGCTCGTGCTGATCGTCGCGGCACTGCTCTCCTGCGGTGTGCCCCCCGAGCTGCTCGGCCCGCGGCGCTGGGGCGATCTTGCGACGGGACTCGCCGACGGCCTGAGGGCCGTCCCGGGGATCGCTTCGCCCTACCGCGGCGACGATCTCTGGGTCCGCTCGACCGTGCTGCTCGGGGGAGCCTTGCTCGCGGGCCTCGCGACGCTCCAGGCGTTCTGGCCCCCGCGCCCGGGGGCTCGTCGTCGCTCACCCGTGCCGGCCGCGATGTCCTTGACGATGCTCTACGCCATCGCGGTGGTCGAGGTGCCGCCGGAGCGCCCGTTCCTGTCAGGCGCCATCTTCGCCGTGCTCCTCTGTGCCTTCCTGTTCGCCGATCGGGTGCCGGCGGCCCAGGCCGGGCCGGCCGCGGCCTGCGTGGTGGTCGCGACCCTGCTGGCGGCGGCGGTCGCGCCCGTCATCGACGTCGGCAGGCCGTGGCTGGACGTCGCACGGATCTCCGAGGACGTCGCCAACACGGGCACCATCGGCTACTCGTGGGATCACGAGTACGGGCCGCTGGACTGGCCGCGGGAGGGGCGCGAGCTGCTGCGCGTCAAGGCCCAGGCCTCCGCGTACTGGAAGACGCAGGCGCTCGACGCCTTCGACGGCCACGCGTGGCAGCGGGCGGGCGACGTGGCGCCGTTCGAGCCGGACGGGGAGACCGACACGGGTCATCCGCAGTGGTTTCAGCAGATCGAGGTGCGTGTCCAGGGACTGCGCACGAAGCAGTTCGTGACCGCAGGCCAGGCACTCGACGTGACCGGCGACCGGCGGCGAGCGGTCCGCGTCGCCGGCGGCACGTTCGTCCCCGAGCGCGGCATCCTGAGGCGCGGGGTCCGATACCGCGCCAGCGTGTACACGCCTAACCCGACCGATGGTGAGCTGGGCCGGGCGGGTACTGATTACCCGAGCAACGCGCGCCTCTGGCTGAAGGTCGGGATCCCCGACTCACAGGGGCGCCCGCGGGCAGGCAGACCGGCCCTGCGGCCGGCCGTCAGCTTCGCGCCGTTCGGGAGCGGGCAGGCGGACACGGTCACGACCGGGGCCGGTGGGCTCCCCGGGCACGACGCGCCCAGCGCCATCACGGGTTCGGGCATGGAGCGCACGTATGCGCTCGCGCGGCGACTTCTCGCGCGCAGCGACGAGCCTTACGAATACGTCAAGGCGGTGCTCGCCCGGGTCCAGCGCGGCGCGACCTACACCGAGAAGCCGGCCTTGACGCAGAACCCGCTCGACCGCTTCCTGTTCGACTCGCGGCGCGGCTACTGCCAGCAATTCTCGGGCGCGATGGCCGTGCTGTTGCGCATGGGCGGCGTGCCTGCGCGCGTGGCGGTCGGCTTCACGCCGGGGCTCCTTGACCGGCGTACCGGCGAGTACGTCGTCCGCGACTACGACGCGCATTCGTGGGTGGAGGCCTACTTCCCGCGTCTGGGCTGGGTGACGTTCGACCCCACCCCGGCGGCCGCGCCCCCGCGCGACCAGAGCGCCGACGTCGCGCTCGCGCGGGGAGCGCGGCGCGGTGCTCGCGGGTCGCCCGGCGACCGCCTGGGCGACGCGAGGTCAGGCGGCGGCGCTGCGACCGCCACAGGTTCGCTGCTTCCCGCCGCGGGCGGGGCGCTCGCGGCGGCGCTCGCCGCGCTCGGCTTCGTGTTGGCCCGGCGCCATCGTCGGCGCGTACGTGAGGACTGCGCACCTGAGTTGGTGGAGCTCGAACGCGCGCTGCGGATCTGCCGCCGTCCCGTCGCCGTCGCGGTGACGCTCCGCGACCTCGAGGCCCCGCTCGGCGGCACAGAGGGCGCGCGCGGCTACCTGAGGGCGGTTGCCTCACAGCGATACGGGGCGACCGGGGCGGCGCCGACAAAAGCCCAACGCAAGGCGCTTCGTCACGAGCTGGCTCGCGGGCTCGGGCGGCTGGGGAGGGTGCGCGCCTGGTGGGCTGTTCCACCCCGGCTTTCACGCCGCTGACGTCGGGCCGCCTGATTACCCTTGGGAGTGATGGAGACGGCGTACGAGCTCTTCTGCAACGGAACGCGGCTGCTCGAGTCCGGTGACTGCCATGCCGCAACCATTGCGCTGATTCGTGCTCGCGATCTGGAACCCGGCAAGGCGTCGATCCGCGAGGCGCTCGGCCGCGCGCTGTTCGGCGCGCAGCGATATGACGAGGCGGCGGACGAGTTCGCTGCCGTCGCCGAGCGCGCGCCGACCAACGACTACGCGCTGTTCTGCCTGGGGCGCTCGCTTCAGCTCCAGGGGCGCCATGACGAGGCGCGGCACCCGCTCGCACTCGCCTGCTGCCTGCGCCCCGAACGCGTCGACTACCGCCGCTACCGAGATCGGTCGCGCGGCCGCGCGGCGTAGCTCGCGCGCGTCCCCGGGCATCGGTTTCAGCACGGCAGGTCGGCCGGATCGGCGACGCTCCGCCACGGCGTGCGCAAGTCTCGCAGGCAGCTCTCGACGGGGCTGTTGACACGTGCTTCGAGCTGGTTCACGGTGCTATCGTTGCCGCAAGGCTTCTGTTTGCGTCGACCACGGTCGGCGATCTACCGGAAGTGGGCGCTCGCCCACTTTTTTTGTTTCCAGGACACATGACCTCCGCCACACTCCAGCACGAGATTGAGACCCGGCTCGCCGAGCGCGAGCCGGATGTCGAGGTTCTGCTGGTCGAGGTCGTGGGCGGCGGTATGGCGCGGGTCTTCATCGACCACCCCGAAGGGGCGTCGCTCGAGGTCTGCGAGCGCGTGACGAAGGCCCTTGCCGACGTGCGCGAGCGGTTCGCGCTCGAGGTCTCCTCGCCGGGACTCGAGCGTCCGCTGACCAAGCCCGATCACTTCCGTCGCTACATGGGGCGCCGCGCGCGTGTCCGAACGCGCGAGCCACGCGAGGGCCGGCGCAGCTTCACCGGCCAGCTCGTCGGGGTGACCGATCGCGAGGTGACGATCGCCGCTGACTCAGGCGTGATCGCGATCGCGTACGAAGAGATCAACTGCTCAAACCTGGTGGAGGAGTAGCCCGTCATGTCTCGCGAGATCATCGAGGCGATGCGCGCGCTCGCCACTGAGAAGGGGATCAGCCCGGACCGCCTCATCTCGGCCCTCGAGGACGCTCTTCTATCCGCTTACAAGAAGCAGCCGACGGCCGCCAAGTACGCGCGTGTCGAGATGGACCCAGAGACCGGCGACTACCGTGTCATCGAGCTGCTCGTGCCCGAGCGCCTCGAGGCCCAGCTGATCGTCGAGACGATCGACGAGGGCACCTACCTCGATCCCGAGACGGGGGAGTACGTCGAGCCGCAGGAGCCCGAGATCGACCCCGAGAAGTTCGCTCTCTACCGCGACCAGATCGAGGAGCGCGACGCCACTCCCGACGACTTCGGGCGCATCGCGGCGCAGACGGCCAAGCAGGTGATCCTCCAGCGGATCCGCGAGGCCGAGCGCGAGATGATGTTCGAGGAGTACCGCGACCGCGTCGGCGAGCTCGTGACGGGCATCGTGCAGCAGTCCGACTCGCGCTACACGCTCGTGCAGCTGCGCGAGCGCGTCGAGGGCCTGCTCCCGCGCAGCGAGCAGGTCGACGGCGAGCGTTACGACCACGGCCAGCGCATCAAGGCCGTGATCAAGGAGGTCTCGCCCTCCACCAAGGGTCCGTCGATCATCCTCAGCCGCCGCGACGCCGAGCTCATCAAGTCGCTCTTCGAGCTCGAGGTTCCGGAGATCGCCGACGGTCTGGTCGAGATCGCCAACGTCGCGCGTGAGCCCGGCTATCGCTCGAAGATCGCCGTCGTCTCCTACGCAGACGGCGTGGATCCCGTCGGCGCGTGCGTCGGGCCCCGCGGCTCACGCGTGCGGATGGTGGTCTCCGAGCTGCGCGGCGAGAAGATCGACATCATTCCTTACAACGACGAGCCCGCCCGCTTCGTCGCCAAGGCGCTTTCACCGGCGCGCGTGCGGGAAGTGCTCGTCGACGACGAGCAGCGCCAGGCGACCGTGATCGTGCCCGACGACCAGCTGTCGCTGGCGATCGGCCGTGAGGGCCAGAACGCGCGCCTCGCCGCGCGCCTGACCGGCTGGCGCATCGACATCCGCTCGGAGTCCGAGTTCGCCAGCGACGCCCAGGACCCGAGCTACGAGCAGGAGGAGCAGGGCGGGCGCTGCGCGTCGATCATGTCGACGGGCCGCCGTTGCCCGAATGCGGCGCTGCCCTCATCGGCCTACTGCGGCCTGCCCGCTCATCAGGCGCTATCACGCTTCTCAGGCAGCTCGATGCTGCTCGTCCAGGGCCTTTCGGACGACGAGATCGCCAAGCTGTCGGACCCGGACCTCTCGCAGGAAGACGTCGCCGAGATCGTCGCCCGCGCGCAGGAGCAGGCCGCTGAGCTGGAAGCGCAGATGGCGCAGCAGGCAGCGATCGCCGACGATGGCGATGATCCGGACGCGGAGCAGGCGCAGGACGACGACGCGCCAGCAGAAGAAGTCGATGTCGCGCTCGAGGACTCAGCGGAGACATCCGCATAGTCCTCGCCGAACACGTCGCTGAGCGACGCTGCATCGGCTGTGGCCGCCGTGCCCGCAAGGCGTCCATGTGGCGCTTGGCGTTGCGCGAGGGCATAGTGGTCTCCGACCCTCAGGCCACGCTCCCCGGACGCGGCGCCTACGTGTGCGGCGCCGACTGCGCGCGCAGCGAAGCGACAGCAAGCGGACTCTCGCGAGCCTTCCGCCGTACCGTGACCCTTCCCTCCGACTTCGTAGAATCACTTATTCGTGGCTAAGAAGCGCGTACATGAGATCGCCAAGGAGCAGAACCTCTCGAGCAAGGAGTTGCTCGAGAAGCTGCAAGAGGCCGGCATCGAGGTGAAGGCTGCGGCCTCGACGGTCGAGGAGGCCGACGCTCTGCGTGCGCTCGCCAACGGGGCACCCGCGACGCGCGCGTCCGCGCCCGTCGTCGCGCCGCCGAGGCCGTCGCCCGCGCGCGCTCCGGCGCCCGCGCCCGCCGCCGCCCCCAGGCGGGTCTTCGAGCCCGACAGCGGCCCGGTGCCCGCTGCTCCCGTGCGCCGTGTGTTCGAGCCGGACGCACCGCCCATGCCACGCCCGCGCGTGCCGTCCGAGCGGCAATCAGGACCGCCGATGCCGATGCCGCGCCCCCGCGCGCAGGGCCGCCCGGCCGCCGACCTGCCCTCCGATCCGCGGCTGGCCCCGAAATCTGCTGCTCCGCCCAAGGCCGAGACGGGTCCCGCCCAGGCTGAGGTCGCGGCGCCGACGCCCGACGCGTCTGCGCCTGCGACGACGGCGCTGGTAGCCGACGGCGTCATCACCGACGTTGTCGCCACCGCGGTCGACGCGCCCGCCGGCGAGGCTGCGGCCGAGGCGCCGGAGGCCGTGGCCGCCGTGTCGGACGCGCCTGCAAAACCGGTCGCGCCCGACCCCGAAACCGCCAAGGCGGGAGGCGTCGCGGCGTTGGTCGAGCCGCCGGCACCCGGCACCGGTCCCAAGATCATCTCGCTGCCCGAGCCGCCCAAGAAGCCCAAGCGCGACGAGACCAAGGGTGGTCGCGGCGTCGCGCAGGTTGGTCCCGGCGGTAAACGGCGCGTCGTCATCGACTCGCAGGCCGCGCGCCGCCCCGGCGGTCCGGGTGGCCCCGGCGGTCCGGGTGGCCCCGGACGACCCGGTGGCGGTCCTCCCGGCCGGCGCCCCCGCCGCAGGCGCCGCGGGCGCTTCGTGGACACCGGTCCGGCGCCGCTCGACACGGCTGCGCACACCTCCACGGACAGCGTGCGCATCAACTCGGGCGCGACCGTCAAGGACGTCGCCGAGTACCTGGGCGTCGCAGTGCCTGAGGTCATCAAGCAGCTGATGGGCATGGGCCTCATGGCGACGCTCACGCAGACGCTCACCGACGAGGCGATCGTCGTCCTCGCGGAGGCGCTGGGCAAGGAGGTCGACGTCGTCCACGCCGGCGACGAGACCGATCTCGAGCCCGTCTACGAGGACGACGACGAGGACCTCGTCGAGCGCCCGCCGGTCGTGACGATCATGGGTCACGTCGATCACGGCAAGACATCGCTGCTCGACGCGATCCGTCAGACGGAGGTCGTCGCCGGTGAGGCGGGCGGCATCACACAGCACATCGGCGCTTACCAGGTACACCACAACGACCGCGTCATCACCTTCCTCGACACGCCGGGCCACGAGGCCTTCACCGCGATGCGCGCCCGCGGCGCCAGCGTGACCGACATCGCGGTCGTCGTCGTGGCGGCGGACGATGGGCCCAGGCCTCAGACGATCGAGGCGATCGAGCACGCTCGCGCCGCCGACGTGCCGATCCTCGTCGCCGTCAACAAGATCGACAAGGAGGGCGCAGACCCGACGCGCGTGCGCACCGAGCTCACGCATCGCAACCTGCAGCCCTCGGAATGGGGCGGAGAGACCGAGTACGTCGACGTCTCGGCCAAGACGAAGGAGGGTCTCGAGGAGCTGCTCGAGACGATCCTCGTGGTCGCCGAGCTCGAAGAGCTGACCGCGAACCCCGATGTCGAGGCCAGCGGCGTCGTCGTCGAGTCCAAGCTCGACGCCGGGCGCGGCCCGGTCGTCACCGTTCTGATCCAGCGCGGCACGCTGCGCGTCGGCGACTCGCTCGTCGCAGGCGCCCACTGGGGCAAGGTCCGTGCGATGCGCGACTTCATCGGTGGGCCCATGGAGGCCGCGCTGCCGGGCGACCCTGTGGAGGTGCTCGGCTTTGACGGCGTACCCGATGCCGGCGACTTCGTGCGCGTCGTCGCCAGCGACAAGATCGCTCGCCAGCACGCCGGCGAACGGGCGACCCGTCTCAAGAACGAGGCGCACGCGCGCCGCTCAGGCCGCAAAGTGTCCTTCGACGAGCTTTTCGACGGAATCAGGCAAGGCGAGCTCAAGGAGCTCAACCTCGTCCTCAAGGCCGACGTCTCGGGGTCGCTCGAGGCCTTCGAGGACGAGATCGCCAAGCTCCCGCAGAGCGAGGTCGCCGTCAACATCATCCGCAGCGGCGTGGGCGGCATCAACGAGTCCGACGTGATGCTCGCAGCCGCCTCGGGCGCCGTGATCCTGGGCTTCAACGTGCGGCCTGTCGGCGACGCGCGAGCGGCCGCAGACCGCGAGGCGATCGAGGTCCGCGGCTATTCGATCATCTACAAGGCGCTCGACGACCTGCGTGACGCGATGACCGGCATGCTCGAGCCCGAAGAGGTCGAGGACACGGTCGGCCAGATCGAGGTCCGGGCGACGTTCAAGGCCTCGCGCATCGGTACGATCGCCGGTTGTTACGTCACCGAGGGCAAGGTCACGCGCGGCGCCAGGGTCCGCGTGGTGCGTGATGGGACCGTCGTCTACGACACGACCGTCGACACGCTGCGCCGCGTCCAGGACGACGTCCGCGAGGTTGCACAGGGCTTCGAGTGCGGCATCGTGCTCACGAACTTCCAGGACGTCAAGGAGGGCGACGTCCTCGAGGTCTACGAGACGCGCAAGGTCGAGCGCGCGCTCGTCTAGACGAGCGCGGCTCATGAGCTCGCGTTGAGCGCGCTCGGGCCTCGTCCGACGAAGTAGGGGAGCTACGATGAGCAGCGCGCGAATGCGCCGTGTCGATGAGGCGATCAGGGAGGTCCTCGCCGACGCAATACCGAAGCACGTCAAAGATCCGAGGGTCGGATTCGTGACTGTCACAGACGTCGACACCAGCCCGGACCTGCGCCACGCCCAGGTCTACGTCAGCGCCCTCGGCGCCGACGACGTGCGCCATGCGACGCTCGATGGGCTCGTCTCCGCACACGGGATCCTGCAGCGCTGCGTCGCTCAGCAGCTGCGCCTCAAACGCACCCCGGCATTGAGGTTCGCGCTTGACGACACGGCCGCGCGCGCCGCTCGTCTGGAGGCCATCATCGATGAGTCGGCCGTCTCCGGCGACGAGGGACAGCCGGCGTGAGCACGGCAAGTCAGAGCGCGCTCGAGACGCGTGAGATGGTGCTGAGCGCGCTGCGCGACGGACAGCGCTTCGTGCTCGTCACGCATGAGCACCCCGACGGCGACGCGCTCGGATCGCTCGTGGCGATGCAGCGGATCCTCGTCGCGCTGGGCAAGGACTCGGTCGCGTTCGTCTCGTCGGGCGAGTTTCCGCTGGGCTACGAGTACCGCTGGATGGATCTCGACGGCGTCACGTCGACCGTGCCGGACGACTTGGCCGAGCGCACGGTCGTGTTCCTGGACTGCGGCAACATCGACCGCAACCCGGTCGAGGAGTTCCGGCGTTGCGACGCGACGATCCTCAACATCGATCACCACCACGACAACACGCGCTTCGGGACGATCGATCACGTCGTGGAGGACGCCTCGTGCACGGCGGAGATCGTCTGGGACCTGATGCAGGGCCTCGGCATCGAGCTGACGACGGCCGTCGCCGAGGTGCTCTACGTCGGCCTCGTGACCGACACCGGGCGCTTCAGCTACGAGAACACCGGCCCGCGGGCGCACCTCATGGCGGCGGACCTGGTCGCTGCCGGGGTCGACGTGGCGCTGGTGTACCGCAGGGTCTACGAGGGCTGGCCTGAGCCGAAGCTGCGGCTCGTGGCGCTGGCTCTGTCGCGCGCGCAGTTCGGCGCCAACGGTGCGCTGGCGCTCACCCAGCTCAGCGCGGACGACTTCCGGCAGACGGGTGCCGAGGACGGGTACACCGAGGGGATCGTGGACCGCCTTCGCGCGGTGGACGGCACCAAGGTCGCGGCGCTCACGCGTGAGCTGAGCGACGGCAGCGGGCGCTGGAAGGTCTCGCTCAGGTCGAGCGACGGCGACGTCGACGTTTCGGTGATCGCTCGCGCCGGCGGCGGCGGCGGGCACAAGGCGGCGGCCGGCTTCACGACCGAGATGACTCGCGACGAGCTCAGCGCGTTCCTGCACGAGCAGGTCGTCGCGCAGCTCTGATCCGAGCCGTGCCCGATCAGAGCACTGCCGGCGGGGAAGCTCCGCCGCCGGACGGCTTCGTCCTGGCCGACAAGCCGGCTGGCAAGACCTCACACGACCTCACGACGCTCGTGCGGCGCGGGCTGGGCGTTCGCAAGGCGGGACACGCCGGCACGCTCGATCCCTTCGCGACCGGCCTGTTGATCGTGCTGGTGGGACGCGCACGCCGCGTGCAGCAGTTCGTCACTGCTCTCCCGAAGGAGTACGTCGCGGTCGCTCGGTTCGGCGTCGTCTCCACCACCGGCGACCCGGAAGGGGAGATCACCCGGACCGGTGTGCTCCCGCAAGGCGAGCTGAGACTGCCGCTGGGGCGCATTCGCCAGCGACCTCCGGCCTACAGCGCGGTCCATGTCGACGGGCGCCGCGCCTATGAGCGGGCGCGCGCCGGTGAGGACGTCGTCGTGCCCGAACGCGAGGTGACGATCTACGAGTGCGAGCAACTCTGGCGCGAGGACGACCGATTGGGTCTGCGGATCGTGTGCTCGTCCGGCACCTACATCAGGAGCCTCGTCGCCGACCTCGGGGACGCGTACTGCGAAGATCTGCGGCGAACGCGGATCGGACCCTTCAGCGTCGACGACGCTGATCCCGCGAAGGTGATTGCGCTGGCCGACGCCCTCGGCTGGTTCCCAAGGGCCACGCTCGATGGCGATCTTGCGCGGTGCGCCGGGTACGGGCAGCCGGTTCCGGCTCAAGCCGGCATCCTCCCGGGACCGTCCGCGGGTGACCTCCCCGAGCCTCCAGAGGAGGTTCTGCTGCTGGATGAGGGCGGCCCGATCGCTCTCGCGCGGCGCCTGCCCGATGGCGCACTGAAGCCTTTCGTAGGCTTCCGGGCGTGAAGATCACGCCCCTAGCGCAGGCCGAGGACCGGCCGCGCCACCTCGCGGTCGGGACGTTCGACGGAGTGCACCTCGGTCACCGCGAGGTCATCGCGGGCGCGGACGCCGTGCTCACGTTCGACCCGCACCCGACATCGGTCGTCGCTCCGGGTCACGAACCGCGCCTCCTGACCACGCTGGAGCGCAAGGCAGAGCTCGTCGCGTCGCTCGGCGTCCGCGAGCTGGTGGTGATCGAGTTTGACGCATCGTTCGCGGCTCAGTCGGCGCGCGCGTTCGTCGACGATGTGCTGCTGGGCCGGCTCGGAGCCGTCTCGGTGAGCGTCGGCGAGAACTTCCGGTTCGGTCATCGCGCGCGCGGCGACGCAGCGCTGCTCGCCGCCGACGGGCGCTTCCAGACGCGCGTGATGCCACTGCTCGAGGTCGACGGTGAGATCGTCAGCTCCAGCCACATCCGCGGCCTGGTCGCGGGCGGAGCGCTCGAGTACGCCGGAACCCTGCTCGGTGCCCCGTTCGTGATGGACGGCACCGTCGAGCACGGTGACAAGCGTGGCAGGACGCTCGGCTACCCGACCGCCAACCTCGTCCCGCGTGACGGCTTCTGCACTCCAGGGCACGGCGTGTACGCGTGCCGTGCGCGGACATCCGATGGCGCCTGGCGCCTGGCCGCGGTGAACGTCGGAGTGAGGCCGATGTTCGAGAGCGGTCGCGGAGAGCTCGTAGAGGCGTACCTGATCGACTTCGACGGCGACCTCTACGGGCAGGATCTGCGCCTGGAGTTCGTCAAGCGCCTACGGGGCGAGAAGCGCTTTGACAGCGTCGACGCACTGATCGAGCGGATGGCTCTCGACGTCGCGGAGACCCGCGTCGTCGTCGTCTCCGGTCCTGACGCGACGCCCGGCCCCGCCGCGGCCCCCTGCTAACCTCGATTTCCGAATATGAGCACCCTTTCGATCGAGAAGACCCGCGAGATCGTCGCGACGTTCGGGGAGAACGAGCAGGACACCGGAAGCACCCGTGTCCAGGTCGCGCTCCTCACCCAGCGCATCAACGATCTCACCGAGCACCTGCGCTCCCATACGAAGGACCACGCCTCGCGGCGCGGCCTGCTGATGCTCGTCGGACAGCGTCGCCGCCTGCTGAACTACCTGCAGCGCAGCGACCTTGAGCAGTACCGCGGGCTCGTGCGCGAGCTCGGCCTGCGCAAGTGAGCGTCATCGGCGACGGTACTCCGGCGCCGACCTTCACGTTGCGGCGCGAGGACGGAACGCCGTTCACGCGTGAGGACCTGCTCGGCGGCACGACCGTCTTCGTGTTCTACCCGTCCGCCTTCAGCGACGTCTGCACCGATCAGATGCAGGTCTACGCGGAGGCACTGGGCGAGATCACCAGCGCCGGCGCCGTCATCTACGGCGTTTCGTGTGACGCCACCGATTCGCAGACGGCGTTTCGCGAGAAGCTGGGGGTCACGATCCCGCAGCTCTCAGACTTCGAGCCCAAAGGCGCGGCGTCGCGCGCGTTCGGTGCCTACTTCGAGCCGGGTGGCACGGCCACTCGAGCGCTCGTGGTGATCGGCCCCGACGCAGTCGTGGCGTGGAGTTGGGAGGGCGAGCACCCCGGCGTGCTGCCGGGCGTGAATCTCGTCTTCGACGGCCTGGCGGCCGTGCCCTGAGCCGCGGGCGTCTGAGCCGATCTCGCGGCGCCCAGCGGCGTCCTCGGTAGCTCGCGTGCCGGCGCACGCGTCGCTCCCTGCGTCCTTGCTGGGCATCCGCGATCTCTGGCTCAGTCGCCCGCGGCGCATTGGTGGCGGTTCCGGGGGTGCCGGGCGCGCGTTGGTGGTGGCCGTGCGTTCTCCGTGCGCTGGTGGCCGGGCAGGTTCGTCCATTGCGACGCGCGGGATGCGCATCGATTGACCTTTGGTGCCGTCTGACGTCGGGTACGTCCATCGGTCGTCGAAATTGGCGTCGCGGTTGACGAACGTGCCGCAAGCGTGCGCCCTGGTGACGCGCGCGTAGTCTCCGCTGTCGTGGCCGGTCTCACGAGTGCTCCCGTTCCCGAGCTGTCCGGCGCCGACCATGTGCGCGGTGTCGCGGGAGCGCCGCTCGTGATCGTCTACGCCGACTTCACCTGCCCGCGCTGCGCGGTCGCTGCGGCGCGGCTTCGAGCGGCGCCGGTGCGCACGTGCTTCAGGCACTTCGCGCTGAAGGCACGTCACCCGCGCGCGGTGCCGCTCGCCCACGCCGTTGAGGCCGCGGCGCGGCAGGGAGCGTTCTGGGAGCTGCACGACGCGATCTACTCGGGCCAGGGCCGGATCGACGACCCGCATCTGTGGGCCCATGCCGAGCGCCTGGGGCTCGATGTCGATCGCTTCGAGGCCGACCGCCGCGGGCCCGAAGTGGCCGCGCGCGTCGTCGCCGACGTACGATCGGCGCTTCGCGCGGGGGCCGCGACGACGCCGACGCTCGTCGTCGGCAGCACGCTCCACGCGGGTGCGACGGACGCGGCGCTGCTGGCGTCGCTGCGCTGATCGGGTGCAGGCCGGCTCCCCGGCCCTTCGGGATGCAGCTCGGCACGACCCGCGAGCCGGTGCTCTCGAATCCCGGCCTGTCAGGCCCGAGATCCCGAATCGACCTACTAGGATGGACTCGTTCGGATATCGAGAAATTGCATAGAGCGAGCCGCAGGATCCGAAGGCGGCTCGGAAAGAAGGTTCAAGACTTCATGAGCACTGATTCCGCTACCACGGTTTCGGTCGACATCGCCGGCTCCGAGATCTCGTTTGAGACCGGGAAGATGGCGAGGCAGGCGGGCGGCGCGGTTGTCGTTCGTCAGGGCGACACCGTCGTCCTCTGCACGGCTACCGTCGGCAACAAGCGCGATGTCGACTTCCTCCCGCTGACCGTCGACGTCGAGGAGCGCATGTACGCCGCGGGCAAGATCCCCGGCTCGTTCTTCAAGCGCGAGGGCCGTTCCGGTGAGAAGGGCACGCTCACGGCGCGCATGATCGACCGTCCGATCCGCCCGCTGTTCCCCAAGGGCTGGCACTACGAGACGCAGCTCGTCGCGATGCCGCTGAGCGTCGACCACACACATCCGTACGACATCCTTGCGATGAACGGCGCGTCAACCGCGCTGATGATCAGCGAGGTGCCGCTCCCGACACCGGTCGGCGCGGTCCGCGTCGGCAAGATCGACGGCAACTTCGTCGTCAACCCCCCTGAGGACTCGCTCATCGACGGCGTCGAGGGCGGGAGCGATCTCGACCTGATCGTGGCCGGCACCGAAGACGCGATCCTGATGGTCGAGGCCGGCGCGAACGAGATTCCCGAGGCTGAGATCCTCGACGCGCTCGACATCGCCCACGACGCGATCAAGAAGCTCTGCCAGCTTCAGCGTGACCTCGCCGCCAAGGTCGGCAAGCCGAAGCTCCAGGTCGAGGCGCCGCATGTCGACGAGGCGCTGATCGAGCAGATCAAGGGCTCGCACGGCGCGGCGCTCGACGCGGCGACGCAGGTCGTCGACAAGCTCGATCGCCAGGACGCGACCAAGGCCGTCGAGGAGGCCGTCGTCGCGCAGTACGCCGGCGAGCCCGACTCCGACGACCACTCGGCCCGGCATTCGGCCGCGACGAGCGCGTTCGCGAAGATCGAGAAGGCGATGATCCGCAACCGCATCGCCGTCCAGAAGAAGCGTCCCGACGGCCGTTCGGAGACCGAGATCCGCAAGATCACGATCGAGGCGGGTCTGCTTCCCCGCGGTCACGGCTCCGCGCTCTTCACCCGTGGGCAGACCCAGGCGCTGTCGGTGGCCGCGCTCGGCACGCTCAAGGAGGAGATGCGGCTCGACACCCTCGGGCTGGAGAAGAACCGCTTCTACTGGCACCACTACAACTTCCCGCCGTTCTCGGTCGGGGAGGCGGGCTTCATGCGCGGTCCCAAGCGCCGCGACATCGGTCACGGCGCGCTCGCCGAGCGTGCGCTCGTGCCGGTCGTCCCGAGCACGGAGGAGTTCCCGTACACGATCCGCATCGTGTCCGACATCCTGGAATCCAACGGCTCGTCGTCGATGGCGTCGGTCTGCGGCTCGTCACTGTCGCTGATGGATGCGGGTGTGCCGATCAAGGCGGCGGTCGCGGGCATCGCGATGGGTCTGATCAAGGAAGGCGATGACTACACGGTTCTCACGGACATCGCCGGAGTCGAAGACCACCTCGGCGACATGGACTTCAAGGTCGCCGGCACAGCGGCGGGTATCACCGCGCTGCAGATGGACATCAAGATCACGGGCGTCACGTTCGAGATCCTGCGTGACGCGCTGGCCCAGGCACGCGACGCGCGCCTGGACATCCTCGGGCAGATGGCTGCGGTCATCTCCGAGCCGCGTGCCGAGCTCTCCCCGCACGCTCCGCGCATCATCCAGCTGCAGATCGACCCCTCGCAGATCGGCCTGCTGATCGGCAAGGGCGGCGAGACGATTCGCGGCCTGTCAGACGAGTTCGAGTCGCAGATCGACGTCAACGACGAGGGCCAGGTGCTGGTCTACTCGTCGAATGGTGAGCTCGGCGAGGCGCTCGCGGAGCGGATCCGCTCGATGATGAAGGAGGTCGAGGTCGGCGACGAGTTCACCGGCAAGGTCGTCAAGACGACGACCTTCGGCGCGTTCATCGAGCTGAGCAAGGGCACCGACGGACTGCTGCACATCTCGAACGTCTCGCCCGGTCAGCGGGTGAACACGGTCGAGGAGGTCCTCAACCGTGGCGACGAGATCCAGGTCAAGGTCGTCGAGGTCGACCGGGAGCGCGGCCGCATCGGCCTGCGTCTCTCCGACGACCCATCGATCGCGGGCAAGTCGACCGAGGAGCTCGCCTCCGTCGTGTCGGCCGGCGGCGATCGCGGTGATCGCGGCCCGCGTCGCGACAGCAACGGCGGCGGCGACCGCGGCCCGCGCGGCTCCGGCCGCCCGCGCCACCGCCGGGCCGACAGCGACCCCGATCGTTAGTCACATGAGGGACGCGCGGAGCGGTCTCGACGCGTGAGCGCGTCGCATCGCATCACAGCGCTCGAGTCGGGCGTGCGGATCGTCACGGAGGCCATGCCCTCCGTGCGGTCCGCGGCGCTCGGCTTCTTCGTCGGTACGGGCTCGTCCACAGAGGACGAGTCCGTTGCCGGCTGGTCGCACCTGCTCGAGCACATGCTGTTCCGCGGCACGGCCAGCTACGAGTCGCTGGAGATCGATCAGATCTTCGATGGGATGGGCGCCGAGCTGAACGCCGGCACCGGCAGGGACTCGACGTCGGTCTATACCCGCGTTCTCGACGTGCATCTGGAGCGCGCGTTCGACGTCCTGTCGGACATGGTCTGGCGTCCCCGCGTCACGGAGGAGGACCTCGCAGCCGAGCGCGAGATCGTCATCGAGGAGATCGCGATGTACGAGGACGACCCCCAGGACCTGGTCTTCGACGTTCTCGGCGGAGCGGTCTTCGGGGTGCATCCGCTGGGGCGTCCGGTGATCGGCTCGCGTGAGACGGTGACCCGCGCGACGGCCGACGGGCTGCGCGGCTTCCACGCCGACCGCTATGCGCCGGGGGACCTCGTCGTCGCGGCATCAGGATCGGTCAACCACGACGAGCTCGTCGAGCTCGTGGTTCAGGCGCAGGGGCGCGGCGAGCCCGGGCGCAGGGCTCCCGGAGCCTCGGCTCCGCCGGTCCGCCAGCGCCCCGCTCGGCGCTTCGTGGAGAAGGACACCGAGCAGTACCACCTGACGCTCGGGGCCCACGGCCTGGCGCGCGACGACGAGCGACGCTACGCGCTGCGCGTGCTGGACACGATCCTCGGTGGCACTTCGTCCTCGCGGCTCTTCCAGGAGGTGCGCGAGCGCCGCGGTCTGGCGTACAACGTCTTCAGCTTCACCAGCCAGCACGCCGGTGCGGGCCAGGTGGGCATCTACCTGGGCACGCGCCCGGACAACGTGGCCCGTGCGCTCAAGGTCGTCGGCGACGAGCTTGAGCGCCTGATGGCCGACGGCGTCACGGGGGAGGAGCTGACGCGGGCCAGGGACAACGCCAAGGGCCGCATGGTGCTGTCGCTGGAGTCGACTGCGGCGCGCATGACTCGCCTGGGTTCCGCGACGCTCGCCGGCCTCCCGCTGCTGAGCCTTGACGAGCTCGTCGACCGCGTGGACGCCGTCACCGCCGACGAAGTGGCTGACCTCGCTCGCGAGCTGTTCGACCCGGAGCTCCTGAGCGCGGCCGGGATCGGGGCGGACGAAGGCGTCTTCCGTGACGGGCTCCAGGCCGTGACGCCGGCGCTCGCGGAGGCCGCGTGACCGAGAACGTGATCCGCGTCGCGGTCGCAGGAGCGGCCGGGCGCATGGGGCAGGCGGTCTGTGAGGCGGTCGGCGGTGCCCCGGACATGGTTCTCAGCGGTCAGGCCGATCCTGCGCTCGGCACGACGCTCGCCGAGGTCCTGCCCGACGCCGACGTCGTCGTGGACTTCACACGCCCCGACACGGCGCTGGAGAACGCCCTGCAGTGCGTGAGGCAGGGCGTTCACGTGGTCATCGGGACGACGGGCTTCGACCTCGAGCCGCTACGCGCCGAGAGCGGGGCGAACGTCTTCGTGGCGCCGAACTTCGCGATCGGGGCCGTGCTGATGATGCGCTTTGCGGCCGAGGCCGCCCGTCACTTTCCGAAGGCCGAGATAATCGAGCTCCACCACGACCGCAAGCTCGACGCCCCCAGTGGCACAGCCGCGCGCACGGCGGATCTGATGCGGCCGCAGATGGACGTGGACATTCCGATCCATTCTGTTCGCCTGCCTGGCCTCGTCGCACACCAAGAGGTGCTGTTCGGCGGGCTGGGAGAGACGCTCACGATCCGCCACGACTCGCTCAGCCGCGAGTCGTTCATGCCCGGTGTGTTGCTCGCGGTCAGGCGGGTGGGCGGCATCGCGCAGTCGCCGCTGGTCGGCCTCGAGCACCTGCTGTGAGTGGGCTGCGACGCGCGGGCGTCACCGACGCCGCTGCGATCGCGGAAATCGACGTCCGCGCCTGGTGGCACGGCTACCGCTCGTTTCTCGACGAGCAGCGTCTTTCAGAGCGCATCGTGGAGGACCAGACCCTGCATTGGAGCGAGCGGCTGCGGGGCGGCGGCCTGGGGGAGACGTGGGCGCTTGAGGTCGCGGGCCGCATCGCCGGGTACTCCTCGTTCGGCCCCGGCGGCGACCCCGACGCGAAGGCCGGTACCGGCGAGTTGCTCGCGCTCTACGTAGATCCGCCGGCTCAGGGCGGGGGCGCCGGGACGCTGCTGCTCGAGCACGCGCACGGGCGGCTGGCGGAGCTCGGCTTCGATGCCGCCACGCTGTGGACATTCGAGGCCAACGGCCTGGCGCGCGCCTTCTACGAGCGCCACGGCTGGGTGTTGGATCCTTGCGGAGCGGGTAACGAGCGCTGCGAGTGGTGGGCTCCGGCGGTCCGCTACCGCCGGACGATCGCTTCGTAGGCTTCGGCTATGAGCACTGATCGGCATCACCGTCGGCGGGACCGTGCCCCGCTCGTGGCCTGGGACGACTGACGTGCTCGTGGCCGTGGCAGACCACGCGGTCGAGCGCTACCGCCAGCGGATCGGAGGGCGCAGCGGCGACCTCGACCCGCGCGCGGAGATCGCCGGCCGCGTGCGCCGCGCGTTGCAGGCCGGTAGGACGAGCGAGGATCCGCCTCCGGGAGCCAGCGGCTCGCGCGGCTCGCTGTACGTGGGCGACATCGACGATCGCGGGCTCGTGTTCGTCTGCCGCCGCGAGCGCGGCAGCTCGGAGCTGGTCGTGGTCACGCTGTGGGAGCGCCACGACGGACCATTGCCCCCACGCGTTCCCAGGCGGTTCACCGACGCGCTGCGCGACAGCTGATGGCTGCATGGGGTGAGAATCGCCGCTGTCCTGCCTTGGTGTCGTGGTGCGACACTCCGACACGACAGCAGAGCAGGTGCTCGCGAGGATCGCAGGCGCAGCGCATGGGGTTGCGACGCGAACGGAGCTCCTGGAGGCAGGCCTGACGCTTGCCGAGATCCGGCAACGACTGGCCATCGGCGCGTTGCTCCGCGAGTACCCGGGCGTCTACCGCGTCGGGCATCGGGCCCCGAGCATGGAGGCCCGCTACCTGGCGGCGGCGCGCGCGTGCGGCGGGGGAGCACTCCTGAGCGGGCCGGCGGCCGGGCACCTCCTCGGGGTGCTCGGGGGCAGTGCTCCCGCGCCCGAGGTCGAGCCTCGGACCGAGCGACGCGTCGACGGCATCGTGACGCACCGCTCGCGCCGGCTCGACATGCGCGACGGGACCGTGTGGCGCGGCGTTCCGGTGACCACCGCGGCGCGCACGCTCGTCGATATCGCCGCGTTCCTCGACGTCGATCGGCTGGCCCGAGCGTGCCACGAGGCGGGAGTGCTGCACCGCACCACTCCGGCACAGGTCGAGGCGGTGCTCGCGCGGCGGCCGAACAGCCGGGGAGCAGCGAAGCTGCGGCGTGTTCTGCGCGGCGACGAGCGGGTCACGCTCAGCAAGCTCGATCGCGGCTTCCTGTTGCGCCTGAACGGTGACGTCTTCGAGGACCCGGCGCTGATGGTCGCCGAGCTGCGCGATCTGCTCATCCGCCGTCCTGGCCTGGTGTCGTAGGACGACAACCGGACAGGAATGCCTTGCTCCCTCGCGGGGCGATTGCGCGCTGGTCGGCGACGCGGTACCTTCGTGATGACCCGCACGAGTGCTCCCGAGGGGGGCTGATGGCCTTCAAGACGCACATCCTCGTACTCGCCAATCGCACCGTCGATGCGCAGCAGCTGATGGGCGCGTTGGAGGAACGGGCGACGAACGGTCCGGTCGCCGTGACGCTGCTCGTGCCCACGCGCTTCGACGACCGGGACGCGGCCCGGGAACGGATGTCCGCAGCAGTCGCGCGCCTGCTTGCGGCTGGGATGGAGGCCGAGGGACGACTTGGTCCGGAGGAACCCATGACTGCGATCGCCGAGGAGTACGACAACGCGCGCTACGACGAGATCATCGTTTCGACGCTTGCGGAGGGAGAGTCGCGCTGGCTCGCGCAGGGCCTACCAGGGCGGGTTCAACGGCTCACCGGCGCCGTGGTGCATCACGTGATGTGCTCTCCCGAGCGACCAGCCGAGGCGCCGGTGGCATCGACGCCTCGGGGACGTCAGCCGCTGTTCGAGGGCATCTTGAACCAGCTGCGCGTTGACACCAACGACGTCGGTCACCCTTACGGCTGACGGCGTGCCCGGCACGCGGCGTCGGCGACACGGTCGGGCGGCGACCCGCCGCAGCGGCCGTCAGTCCGCCTCGGCCACCAGGCGCGCGAGCCGCGTGTGGCGCCTTCGCGTGTCGCGCCTTCCGAGCGCGCCGGCCAGCGCGTCAGGCTGCGCGACGAGCACGCAGACACGCTCGGCTCGCGTGATCGCCGTGTAGATCAGGTTGCGGGTGAGCATCATCCGGTGCCCGCCGAAGACCGGGACGACGACGGCGGGCGCCTGCGACCCCTGCGCCTTGTGGACCGAGATCGCGTAGGCCAGCCGGAGCGTTCCGAGCTCGTCCGTGCCCAGCCCCAGGCGCCGGCCGTCGTCGGTCGCGAGCGTGACGCGGTCTGAGCCCTCGTCGTGATGCACGAGCGTCGACAGCTCGCCGTTCATCAGGTCGCGCTCGTGGTCGTTTCGCGTCTGGATGACGCGGTCGCCGACCCTCAGCGGCGTCCCGGGGACCGGCGCGCCTGAGGGGTTGAGCCGCTCGCGCAGTGCCGTGTTCAGCGCATCGACGCCGAGCGGGCCGCGATGCATCGGCGCGAGCACGAGCACGTCGCTGCCCGCAGTCAGTCCGTAGTGGCTGGGCAGTCGCTCGGTGGCGAGCGAGACGGTCTCCTCGAACATCGTCTCGGCCGTGTCGCGGGTCAGGACGAAGAAGTCGCGCAGGTCGTCGGGCCCGGGTACGGTGGGCGGCGGGTTACCGGCGTTGATCGCGTGCGCCGCCCGTACGATCAGCGAGCGCGCGGCCTGCCGGAAGACCTCGGTCAGGCGCACCGTGGGCACGACGCCCGACTCGATCAGGTCCTCCAGCACGCGACCCGGACCGACGGGTGCGAGCTGGTCAATGTCACCGACGAGCAGTACGTGCGTGCGGGGGCCGACGGCTCCGAGCAGCGCATCGGCGAGCGAAGCGGAGAGCATCGAGGCCTCGTCGACGACGAGTACGTCCGTGCCGTCGATCGGGTCGTCGGGCCCGCGTGCGAACCCCTCGCCTGGAATCCACTCCAGCAGCCGATGGATCGTCGTGGCCGGCGCTCCGGTGGCCTCCGTAAGCCGTCGAGCGGCCTTGCCCGTCGGCGCGCACAGTCGCACCGTCCGCGCATTGGAGCGCACCAGCTCCACGAGCGCGCGCATGGTCGCGGTCTTACCCGTCCCCGGACCACCCGTGAGGATCGCCAGGCGCCCGCCGAGAACGGCGTCGACGACGGCCCACTGCGCGTCCGTGGGAACGAAGCCGTCACCGGCTGGGCGCTCGGTCTGGCGCAGGCGCAGCTCGGGGCCGCTCGTCGCGAGCCCGATCGCCCGTCCGGCGAGCCGGCGCTCCAGGCGGTCCATCGCCGGGTCAGCGACCATCTCTCCGTCTGCCACCAGGCGGCCGAGCGCGACCAGCTCGCCTACGCGTTCGCGGGGGTCGACCGCCAGCATCTTGCGCGCGCGCCTGGTCAGGTCGTCGGCGGGCAGCAGGCAATGGCCGTCCTGTCCGGCCTCGTGGAGGGCGTGCAGCAGGCCTGCGTCGATCCGCTCCGGTGCGTCGTCCGGCAGGCCGAGGGCCCGCGCCAGCGCGTCGGCGGTTGTGAATCCCACTCCCTCGACCTGGGCCGCCGAGTAGGGGTCCGCGCGCAGCTCGTCGATCGCCCCGGGGCCGAGGGCGCGCTCGATGCGTGCCGCGGGCGCCGCGGCGACGCCGTGCTCGGACAGGAACAGCCGCAGCGCACGGCGACCGCGCAGGCGCTCCCAGGACCGCGTCGCCGCCCCGATCCGGGCAGGCCCGATCCCGGGCACCGAGCGCAGAGCGGCCCGTGGGTCGGCGTCGATCGCGTCGAGCACTCCGGTGCCGTGATCCTTCAGCAGGAACGCGGCGCCGCTCGGCCCGACGTGCTTCACGCAGGCGAGCAGGTTGAGCAGCGCAGCGTCGCTCGCTGGGCCGAGCGCGCGCACATGCTCGACCTCGAAGCGCCAGCCGTGGCGGACGTGCCGGCGCCACCGGCCGGTCGCCTCCAACGTCTCGCCCTCGTGCAGGTGATCGAGTGCGCCCGTGAGCGTGAGGTCCTCCTGCTCTTCGCTGATCGCGGCGACGACCGCGAAGCCGCCTTCGGGGGCCGTCCAGCGCAGCGCGACCACTTCGACGCTGACCGAACGTGCCTCGGGGTCGTTGGGTGCGCCGGACGTCATCGCGGCAGTGTGGGACGGCCGCCGGACGCCTGCGAACGCTACGCTCAGCGCATGGCCGACCTCGGCGCGATCATCACGGCGATCGTCACCCCCTTTGACGACGACATGCGCGTCGATGAGGAGGCGTTCGTGTCGCTCATGCACCACCTCGCGGGCAACGGCTCGGACGGCTTCGTGGTCTGCGGAACGACGGGCGAGGCGCCGACGCTGACTGACGAGGAGCACCTCGGGCTGATCGGCCTCGCGGTCCGCGAGCGGCCGGCAGGCGCGACGATCATCGCCGGCGTCGGCTCCAACGACACGCGCCACGCCGTCCACCTGACGGCGACGGCCTGCGAGCTCGGCGCCGATGCCCTGCTGTCGGTCAACCCGTATTACAACCGGCCGACCCGTCGCGGCATCCTCGCCCACTACGGTGAGGTCGTCAGAGCCGCCGATCGCCCGATCCTGCTCTACAACATCCCGCAGCGAACGGGTTCCGACATGCCGAACGACCTTCTAGCCGAGTTGGCCCAGTTCGATCACATCAGCGGCGTGAAACAGGCCAACAACGACAACCTCGCGATGGTCGACGGGCTCGACCTCTACGCGGGGAACGACGAAGTGCTGGCGCGCACGCTCGATCTCGGGGGCGCCGGCGGGATCCTCGTGGCCAGCCACATCGTCGGAGTGGAGATGCGACGCATGGTCGACGAACCGCAGGCGCGAACGGAGATCGACGCCTCGCTGCAGGACTTGTACGGTGCGCTCGGCGCCGGCCCCGCCGCGATGACCACGAAGGCGGCTCTCGAGCTGCTCGGGCACCGCGTCGGCGCACCCCGTCTCCCGCTCGTCGAGGCCGACGCGGCTGAGGTCGCGGCGCTCCGCGAAGCGCTGGCCGCCCACGGGCTGCTCGAGACGGCCGGACGCTGATGGCCGGCACTCTGCGCGTCCTGCCGCTCGGCGGCCTGGGCGAGATCGGCAAGAACATGACCGTCCTCGAGTACGAGGACCGCTTGCTGGTGGTCGACTGCGGCCTTCGCTTCCCGACCGCCGAGATGATCGGCATCGACCTGGTGCTCCCGGACTTCTCCTACCTGCGCGGGCGCGTTGACGACATCGAGGGCATCGTCATCACGCACGGCCACGAGGACCATCTCGGAGCACTGCCCTGGATCCTGCGGGAGTTGGCGCACGAGGGGGAGCTGCCTCCGGTCTTCGGCGCGCCGCTGACGATGGCGATGGCGCGTTCCAAGCTGGACGAGCACCGCCTCAAGAACGTCGAGGTCGAGGATGTCGCCATCGGCGAGCACCTGGAGCTTGGTCCCTTCGACGTCGAGCTTGTCCACATGACGCACTCGATCCCCGACGCCTGCGCCGTGGCGGTCGGCACAGAGCTCGGGACGGTGCTCATCACCGGCGACTACAAGTTCGACCAGACGCCCGTCGACGGGCCGCCGGCCGACGTCGCGCGGCTCGCGCAGCTCGGCGCTGACGGGCTGCTCCTGCTGTGCGGCGATTCGACCAACGCAGATCGCCCGGGGTTCTCACCGAGCGAACGCGGCGTCGGGCCGCATCTCGAGCAGGCCTTCATGCGCTGCGAGGGGCGGATCGTCGTCACCTGCTTCGCTTCGAACATCCACCGCGTGCAGCAGGTGGTCGATGCCGCCGATCGGCTCGGGCGCAAGGTCGCGCTGCTTGGGCGCTCGATGCGCAAGAACATCAACATCGGCCGCTCGCTCGGCCACATCGACGTGCCCGAGGGGATGCTGATCCCGCCGCGCGAGGTCGACGACTTCCCCGACGAGAAGCTTGTGATCGTCTCGACCGGGTCGCAGGGCGAGCCGCTCAGCGCGCTGCGGCGGATGGCCTTCAACGACCATCCGCAGGTCCAGCTGCGCGCCGGCGACACCGTCGTCTTCGCGGCGACCCCGATCCCCGGCAACGAGCGCGCCGTCAACGAGACGATCGACCGCCTCTACCACATCGGCTGTGAGGTCATCACCGCGAGGGACGCCCCGATCCATGCCTCCGGGCACGGCTACGCGGAGGAGATCAAGCTGATGCTGAACCTCGTCCGCCCGCGCTACGTGATGCCCTTCCACGGTGACTTCAAGCGCCTGGAGCTGCACGGCCGGCTCGCCGAGGCGGTCGGGATTCCGGCCGAGAGCATCTTCAAGGGCGAGAACGGGCTGCCGCTGGAGATCGACGAGCGCGGAGCGCGTTTCGGGAAGCCCGAGCGTGCCGGGATGATCTTCGTGGACGGTGTGGAGATCGGCGACGTCGCCGACGTCGCGCTGCGTGACCGGCGGATGCTGAGCGCGGACGGGATCTTCGTCGTCGTCGCGACGATCGCCGAGCAGGACGGCTCGTCGGTCGCCGACCCGGAGGTGATCTTCCGCGGCGTGCCGTTCCCGGACGAGGCCGAGCAGCTGCTCGGAGACATCCGCGCGACGGTCGAGGGCTCACTGGCCCGCGCCGCCAAGGACGGCGTCCGCGAGCCTGACGTCATCCAGTCGATGCTGCACGACGACCTCGCCGCGCTGGTCTACGACCGCCTTCGCAGGCGGCCGATGGTCCTTCCCGTGGTCGTCGAGGTCTGACGACGTCGAGCCTCGGTGGCCGCGGCGGGTACGTCCGCGGCGGGCCGGTCGTCGCCTAGGGTCGTCTGCAGCGCGCCCGCCTCGGCCCGCGGATCGCGCTCGCCGAGTCGTTGCGGCCTGGGGTCCCGGGCGAGGGGGAGACGCACCACGAAGCGCGCCCCAGGTGCCGACTCGTCGAGCGCGACGTCGCCGTGGTGGGCCCGCGCGACGGCCTGGACGATCGCCAATCCGAGCCCGGTCGACGAGCCGCGGTCACCGGCGGCGGACGCGAAGCGCTCGAAGATCCGAGGGCGCAGCTCGGGCGGGACGCCCGGTCCGCCATCCTGCACGATCAGCACGGCCTGATCCTGCTCACCGCGGACCTTGACGGAGATCGCGGTGCCGGCGGGCGTGTGGTTCACGGCGTTCTCGACGAGGTTCAGCGCCAGGCGGTGCAGCTCGTCATGTGCGCCGTCGACGATCACGCCCTCTCCGACGTCCGCCGACAGCTCGTGCGCCCCGGCCAGCGCCTGTGCCTCGGCCACGGCTTCGACTGCCACCTGGCCGAGGTCGACCGGCGCCGGGTCGCGCTCGCGCTCGGTGTCCGACCGCGCCAGCAACAGCAGATCGGCGACCAGTCGCCGCATCCGGCGCGCAGACCGCAGAGCGCCGTCGGCCGCGTCGAGTTGCTCGCCGCTCAGCTCGTCCGCCAGCAGCTCGAGGTTGGCGAGCACGCTCGTGAGCGGCGTGCGCAGCTCGTGCGATGCGTCGGCCACGAACTCGCGCTGGTGGCGCAGCGCGTCCTCGGTCTCCACGCGGGCCCGCTCCAGCGCCGCGAGCATCTCCTCGAACGTCCGCGCGAGCTCGGCGACCTCGTCGTCGGAGCGCGGCTGAGGCACCCGCAAGGCGGAGTCGCCGGTACGCGCGATCTCGCGGGCCGTGGCCGTGATGTCGGTGACCGGCCGCAGCGATCGCCGCGCGAGGACGAGCCCCCCGAGAAGTGCCAGCAGCGTGCCCGCGAACACGCCCAGGAACAGGAACAGCCGAACGCGTCCGATCGTGTCGTTGAGGTCGGCGAGCGGCCGGCCGTACTGGATCGCGACGGGCACCGTGATGGCCGCGGAGACCGCCACGATCCGGGAGCGCGTCTCGAGCCGGTAGCCGGCGACGTCGCTGGACCCGGCCCTGAGTGGCGGCCCGAGGTTCGGCGCGCCCCGCGTCTGCGCGATCAGTCGCCGGCCTCCGTCGAACACCCTGATGACGGCGTCGTTGGGGGCCGCGTAGTCGTTCAGCTCGGGCCCTTGGAAGACGGTCCCCGTCGGCAACGACAGGCCGACGCTCAAGCGGTCGCCGAGCTCTGTCGCCGCGTTCTTGGTCTCGTTGCGGAAGTCCGACTGGATGCGTGCGACCGTCAGCTGCCCGATCGTCAGCGCGAACGCGCAAAGGATCGCGAAGGTGAGCGCGGCCGAGATCAGCGCCAGGCGCCAGCGGATCGGGAAGCGGCTAAGCACGCAGCACGTACCCCGCGCCGCGGATCGTGTGCAGCAGGCGCGGCTCACCGCCTTCTTCGAGCTTGCGGCGCAGGTTGGAGACGAAGACCTCGATCGTGTTCGTGTTGGCGAATGGGTCGTAGCCCCAGACCTCCTCGAGGAGGCGCTGGCGAGGTACCACGATGCGCTCGTTGCGCATCAGGTACTCGAGCAGCTCAAACTCGCGCTGCGTGAGCTCGATCGGTCGCTCGACCCGCGCCACCTCGTGCGTGTCGGGGTTCAGCGACAGGTCACCGACCACCAGCGAAGCCGAGCCGCGCGGCGGACGACGGCGCAGCAACGCGCGCAGCCTGGCGAGCAGCTCCTGACGCTCGAACGGCTTGACGAGGTAGTCGTCGGCTCCGGCGTCGAGGCCCTCAACGCGGCTGTCGAGTGCGTCGCGGGCCGTCAGCATCAGGATCGGGACGTCGTCCGCGCCGCGCAGCCGACGCGCAACCTCCATGCCGTCGAGCTTCGGAAGGCCGAGATCCAGCACGACCAGGTCGGGATGAAAGCGCCCCGCCTCGGCGAGCGCCGCCTCGCCGTCGGCGGCGAGGCGGACCTCGTAGCCCTCCATGCGAAGCGACCGCTGGAGCACCAGGGCGATGTCCTCGTCGTCCTCGACAACCAGCACTCGCGGGTCTCGTGAGCTCATGTCCCGGCGATGCTACGGAGTTGCCTGAAGAGCGGCTGAACGCGGACGCAGGACTGCGCGCGCCGGCCGCGAAGTGTCGTTTGAGATATCGATGCCCACAAGCCGCCCGAGATCCAAGCCGCGCAACGGCGCGCGAAACGCTCCGCGCAGGCGCGCGCGTCCTACCGCGCGCCGCCCGCGGTCCTGGCGTTTCCGGCTGCCGGTCCTTGAGCAGCGCGACCTCGACCTCATCGGCCTCGGCCTGTTCGCGGCCGGGATCTTCCTTGCGTTCCCGCTCTACCTGAGGTGGGACGCCGGCGTAGGGGGTGCTGCGCTCGTCGACGGGCTGCTGTGGCTGCTCGGCCAGGTCGCGTATGCGATTCCGTTCGGACTCGCGGCCGCGGGCGCGGTCCTTGTGCTCCGCCCGGTGCTGCCGACGGTCAAGCCGTTCCGTGCGGCGGCGGTCTGCCTGATCGCCTCCCTCACGCTGGCCTACGCGGGAGGGACACTGGGGCTCGGGGCCGCCACCGATCGTGCAACGGATTGGGAGCCATCGTACTTCCAGGAGCGCGGCGGCGCGCTGGGCGAAGCGCTCTACGCCGGCGCGACGCAGGTGGTCGGCGGCGTCGGAAGCCACATCCTCGCCCTGTTCCTGTTCGTCGCAGGCGTGCTGCTCGTCACCGGCGCGTCGGTCGCGGGCATCGTCCGTGCCACGGGCTCGAGCGTCGCTGACACCACGCGCGTGATCAGACGCACCGCGGCGCCGGTCCTCGGCCGCTCGTCCGAGCCGGACGCACGCGACCCTCGTTCGACGATGTTCGATCCGCCCGAGCCCGCGGACTCTGAGCCGGTCGTGCGCGCGGGCGAGCGCCCGCCGAGCCTCGACGGTGCCGCCCGCTACCCGAACCTCTTCGGCGGCGACGAGGACGCGGCGCCTGAGCTTCGCGACGAGCGCCAGGCGGCGCAGGACGCCGGCGAGGCCGCAGACGACGGCTCGGCGCCCAAGCCCGTGCGGCGTCGCTCGCGCAAGCCCGACACGCCCGCGGACCCGCAGGGCGAAAGTGACTTCCACCTTCCCGATCCAGGCCTCCTGCGCCGCTCGTCGCCCGAGGCCGGCCGTCCCGACACGGCCGACCAGGAGCGCGTCTCGCACGCGCTGGTCGAGGCGCTCGGTCATCACGGAGTCGACGCCAAGGTCGTCGCGACGGTCGCCGGCCCTCACATCACGCGCTACGAGCTGCGTCTGGCTCCGGGCGTGAAGATGAACAAGGTCGGGAACCTGAAGGACGACCTGGCCTACGCGCTCGCCGCCACCGAGATCCGGATCCTCGCGCCGATCCCCGGCAAGCAGGCCGTCGGGGTCGAGGTGCCAAACCGCCGCCGGCAGGTGGTCACGTTGGGTGACGTCTACGGCGCGGCGCCGGCAGACGCTTCGCCGCTCAGCGTCTTCCTCGGCAAGGACGTCAGCGGCAAGTCGGTGCACGCCGACCTGGCGAAGATGCCGCACCTGCTCGTCGCCGGCACCACAGGGGCGGGCAAGTCAGGCTGCGTCAACGCGATGTTGAGCTCGATCCTGCTGCGCACGACGCCTGATCAGGTCCGCCTTGTGCTGGTCGACCCGAAACAGGTCGAGCTCAACCACTACGAAGCGATCCCTCATCTCCTGACGCCGGTGATCACGAGCCCGCGCATGGCCGCCAACGCACTGCAGAACCTGGTGCGCGAGATGGAATGGCGCTACGGCGTGATGGCGGTCGCCCGCACCCGGTCCCTGATCGAGCTGAACAAGCACCGCACCGCTGCCGGTGACGCCCCGCTGCCCTACGTGCTGTGCGTCATCGACGAGCTGGCGGACCTGATGATGGTCGCTCCGGCCGACGTCGAGGACTCGATCATCCGCCTGGCGCAGAAGGCACGCGCGGTCGGGATCCATCTCGTGCTCGCCACGCAGAGCCCGCGCGTCGATGTCATCACCGGGATGATCAAGGCCAACGTTCCGTCGAGGATCGCCTTCGCCGTGTCCAGCCAGATCGACTCACGGGTGATCCTCGACCAGAACGGCGCGGAGTCGCTGCTCGGTCAGGGAGACATGCTGTTCTCGCCCGTCGGTTCCTCCAGGTTGCAGCGCATCCAGGGCGCCTACATCGACGAGTCCCAGATCGCCCAGCTGACCGAGTTCTGGGCAGCGCAGGGCGAGCCTCAGTTGCGCGAGGACCTGCTCGAGGCGGTTGAGCCCGACAACCAGGGTGACGGCGGCGAGCACGGCGAGTTCGACCCCGACGAGGATCCTCTGCTCGGCGAGGCGATCCAGCTGGTCGCCGAGATGGGAACCGCCTCTACGTCGATGCTCCAGCGTCGTCTTCGCCTCGGTTACACGCGCGCCGGGCGTCTGATCGACATGCTCGAGCGTCGCGGGATCATCTCTGGCTACGAGGGCTCCAAGCCGCGACAGGTGCTCGTCACCGAAGCCGAGCTTCCCCGTGTGCTTGCAGCGCTCGAGGGCGGATCGGTCGCTGCAAACGCTCAGGACGTCGAGCTTCCCGAGGTCCTGCCCGTCGCCGAGCGGGCCGCGGACGTCGAGGCCTGACGGCGCCCCGTTAGCCTTCTCGACTCGATGCCCGATATCGGGGCCAGTCTGCGCGAGGCGCGAATGCGCGCCCGCATCGACATCACGGAGGCCGAGGCGGACACCAAGATCCGTGGCAAGTACCTACGCGCGCTCGAGAACGAGGAGTGGCGCCTTCTGCCGGGGCCGACCTTCGTGCGCAGCTTTCTGCGTACCTACGCTGACTACCTGGGCCTGGACGGGCGGCTGTTGGTCGAGGACTTCAAGCTGCGTTACGAGCACGGTGACTCCGAGCCCCAGCCGATCTCCTCGCAGGGTCGCGCGCCACGCGACGGCCGTCGGCGCGCGCCGCGGTCGCCCGCAGGCGCTGCGCGTGGACGCGCACTCGTGGTCGGCGGGCTGCTCGTGGCTCTGGTGGCCGGCCTGTTCGCGCTGGGTCGAGGATCCGGTGATGACGCAAATCGCGGCGGCGCCGGAACGAACGTCGCGCCGACTCAGGCTCGCCCGGCCCCGGCGGCCGGCGTGGCGACGTTGACGATCGAGCCCACCAGATCGGTGTACGCGTGTGTGCGGGGGGCCGACGGGCGCGTGCTCGTCGATGGTGTCCTGCAACCGGCAGGCAAGAGCGGGGAACTTCGCTCACGCGGTCTTCGTGTGACCCTGGGCAGTGGGTCCGCCCTGCTCGTCGTCAACGGCGAGCGACGCGAGTTGCCGCGCAGCGACGGGGCACTCGGTTACGAGGTCACCACCTCCGGGCTCCGGAGGCTGAGCGCGGCGTCGCGCCCGCGCTGCTCCTGATGGGGGCGCGGGCGGGCATCGTGGTCACCGGCACGGAGGTCCTAACCGGCCGCGTCAGTGATCGCAACGGGCCGTGGGTCGCCGACCGCCTGCTGGAGCTCGGAGTTGATCTCGAGACGATCGTGATCGTCGGGGACAGGCCCGCCGACATGGAGTCGGCGTTGCGCTGGCTGGCCGACGAGGGCGTCGACCTGATCGTCACGAGCGGCGGGCTGGGGCCGACCGCCGATGACCTCACGGCGGACGTCGTGGGAGCCTTCCAGGGTCGCGAGATGGCGCTCGATGAGCCGCTGCGCGGGCGCATCGCGAAGATCCTCGAAGGCATCGCCAAGCGCTGGCCCGGGATCGACCTCGATGCCATCGAGGAGGGCAACCGCAAGCAGGCGACGATCCCGGCGGGGGCGACGATCCTTGAGCCTGTCGGCACGGCGCCGGGACTCGTCGTACCGCCGGCGCCAGGGCGGTCCGGCCCGACGGTCGTCGTGCTGCCGGGGCCGCCGCGAGAGCTGCAACCGATGTGGGGTGTCGCTGCGGCGACCAAGGCGTTCCGCGGCGCCGTCGCCGGGCGGACCGAGTACCGGCGAGAGATGATGCGCCTGTTCGGCATTCCGGAGTCGGAGATCGCGGAGACCCTGCGCCGGGCGTCGGGCGCCGGAGTCGACATCGCAGCGCTGGAGATCACGACGTGCCTGCGCCGCGGCGAGGTCGAGGTCGTGACGCGCTTCGAGCCCGCGGCGCAGGAGACATACGACGCGTTCGCGGAGGTCGTGCGCGAGCGCCATTCCGGCAAGCTCTTCTCGGAAGACGGACGGTCCGTCGATGACCAGGTGGCTGATCTCTTGGCGCGTGGCCCGATCAGCTCGGTGGCGGTCGTCGAGTCGTGCACCGGCGGCCTGGTGGCTGCGCGACTGACCGACCTGCCGGGTTCCTCGGCGTACGTGCTGGGCGGCGTCGTCGTCTATTCAGACCAGGCAAAGGTGGACCTCGCCGGCGTGGACCCGCTGCTGATCGAGGAGTGCGGCGCCGTGTCGCTGGAGGTCGCCCGGGCCCTCGCCGATGGCGCAATCGCACGCTTCGGAGCGCAGGCCGGCATCGGCGTGACAGGTGTCGCCGGGCCGGACGGCGGGTCGCAGGAGAAACCGGTCGGCACCGTCTGGTTCAGCGTCGCGCTGGCCGACGGGCAGCGGATCGACCGCAAGGCTCACCTGCCGGGCGCACGCGCAGACGTTCGCGACCGGGCCACGACCGTGACGCTGCACCTGCTGCGGCGCCTGCTGCTCGGCCTGGGCGACCTGGAGGCCTGAGGGGCGTAGCTCGCTCGAATGTCCACATCAGATCGCGGCGATCCGTCGTCCGTGGCGCGTTCCTTTCGATGATCGAAAACAAGTCGCCGCGGCTGCTCTCGCGAGCCCGGGCCAGCCGTGAGTGACGCGCGGCTGTTCGTAGCCGTGGAGCTGCCCGGGCGCGAGCGCGAGCTGCTGGCCCGCTGGGGCTCGCTCGCCGCAGAGGGCGACCCGGCGCTGCGAGCGGTACGCGAGGAGGCGCTTCACATCACGCTGCACTTCCTCGGCTCCCGTCCCGAGGCCGAGATCGGTGCGCTCGCGGACGCCGTCCGTGAGTCCGGCGCGCACGTCACCCGCCCGGTGGACCTCAGGCTGGCCGGATCGCTGTGGCTCGCCCCGCGCCGCCCGCACGTCCTGACGTGCGCCGTGGGCGACGTGAGCGACGATCTCGCGTCACTCCAGCGGTCACTCGCGGGTCCGCTCGCCGACGCGGCCCCCAGATGGACGTCTGGGCATCGAGACCTGACGCCGCACATCACCGTTGCCCGCGTACACCGCGGCGCACGACCGCGAGTAGGTGCCGAGCCGGCGGCGCCGACGTCGGCCTTCTCGGCCGCCGCGTTGACGCTGTTGCGGTCGTGGCTGGGACGCCCGGCGGCCCGCTATGAGGCATTGCAGCGCTTCGAGCTGCCACGGTAGACGCGGCGGACGAGCCGCCGGCCGAGCGTCTCGCCGATCACGTCGACGGCCGCGCCCCGTCACGTCCGACTCGCCCTCCACACTCGATCCTCCATCTCGCCGCAGAACCGTCGCGAACACGGCCGTCAGCTGTCGCGATCGCCCGCGTACGGTGGGGTTCCGTCCGGTCCGGAACGGAGAATCCGGGCTACGCAAGCAGAGAGGAACCAGCAGATGTCGGTCAGCGATCAGGAGAAGTGTGCGAAGGCGCGCGACGCAGCGCTGCAGGGCGCGCTCGCGCAGATCGAGCGCCAGTTCGGCAAGGGCAGCGTCATGCGCATGGGCGACGAGGGCGCGCAGGTGCATGTCAGCGCGATCCCCACCGGTGCGCTCTCGCTCGACCTCGCGCTCGGGATCGGCGGGATGCCGCGCGGACGCATCGTGGAGGTCTTCGGCCCGGAGTCCTCGGGCAAGACGACGCTCGTCTACCACATGCTTGCGGAGGCCCAGAAGCTGGGCGGCGTTTGCGCCTTCATCGACGCCGAGCACGCCATGGACCCGCTTTATGCGCGTGAGATCGGCGTCGACATCGACGAGCTGCTCGTCTCGCAGCCCGACTACGGCGAGCAGGCGCTCGAGATCGCCGACATGCTCGTACGCTCAGGGGCGGTCGACATCGTCGCGATCGACTCGGTTGCGGCGTTGACGCCGCGCGTCGAGCTCGAGGGCCAGATGGGCGACCAGACGGTCGGCCTCCAGGCACGGATGATGTCGCAGGCGATGCGCAAGCTCGCCGGAAACCTCAACCGCACGAGCACGCTGTGCCTGTTCACGAACCAGATCCGCGAGAAGATCGGTGTGATGTTCGGCTCGCCGGAGACGCAGCCGGGCGGCCGTGCGCTGAAGTTCTACGCCTCGCAGCGCCTCGACATCCGGCGCATCGAGACGCTCAAGGAGGGCACGGAGGCCGTCGGCAACCGCGTCCGCGTGAAGGTGGTCAAGAACAAGGTCGCGGCGCCGTTCCGCCAGGCCGAGTTCGACATCGAGTTCGGCAAGGGCATCTCGTCCTCGGGCTGCATTCTCGATCTGGGGATCGAGCACGACATCGTCGCGAAGTCCGGATCGTTCTTCTCCTACAACGGCGACAGACTCGGCCAGGGGCGCAACAACGCCAAGGCGTTCCTCGACGAGCACAAGGAGATCGCGTGTGAGATCGAGGCCAAGGTCTACGAGGCGACCGGTCTCAACAAGGATCTCGTGGTCCCGATCGACCGCGACGCGGACGTCGAGCTGCCGGATCTGGGCGAGCCGCTCGAGGCGGTCGAGCAGGCGGCCTAGGGCCGGCCTCGACTGTCAGGCGCTGCGACGACGTCGTGGACGCGGCTGCCCGGATCGAGGGCCTGGACGCGGGGAGCCGGCTGCAGCACGCGCTCGACGCCTCGTACCGCTACCTCGGGCGTCGCGATCGCACAGCGTTCGAGGTGCGGCGCCAACTCGAAGGGGCGCTCGTCGATCCGGCGACGATCGACGACGCGCTCCTCGAGCTGGAGCGCCTTGGCTACGTGGACGACGTCCGCTACGCCAGGCGCTTCGCCGAGGACCGTAGGCAGCTGGACGGCTGGGGGACGGAGCGGATCGAGCGCCGGCTGCTGGCGGTCGGCGTGCCGCCGGCGATCGTCGAAGGCGAGCTTGCCACGCGGGCAGCGCAGGACGAGCTCGCCGCGGCGATCGACGTGCTGCGCCGGCGGATGACCGCGCCCCCCGCCGATGACCACGAGCGCGACCGCGCTCTCGGTCTGCTCGCGCGCCGCGGCTACTCGCTCGAGCTTGCCTACGACGCGGTGCGCTCGTTCGAGCGCGACTGAGCCGTTTGCCCCCACGCGCAACCATCACTACGATGCGCTGACGCGAGGAACCGGCGCGCTCGGCGCCGAAATACCAGCAAACCCGGCAGTTCTGAGAACGTGAAAATGCCCGACTCACCAAGCTCCAGGAGAGCTCCGCCCGGCAGACGCCGAGTCGGACACTCTCCACCCGAACTTCTCTGAGACCAGGTCCGGTCGGCTGCCTTCGGGCCGCCGGCCGTCACGTCGCTGAGCGAGCCGCCGCTGCGATCCGGCTCTTCGCGTTCAACATGGAGAACGGACCCGGCACGGCGCGAGTCGCCGAACCGACGGAGAAAGAGGTCGTGGCAGATGGAGTTCGTGATCGCCGCTGTCGTGCTGGCGGGAGGCCTGATCGCTGTTGCGCTCGTGTTCGTCCGTGCGCGCGGTCGCTCCAGCCGCACGCTGGAGCGCTCGCTCGACCAGCGAGCGCACGACCTAGAGCGCCGGGCGCAGGAGATCGACGCTCGCGAGCGCGACATGGTGGGGGAGACGGCGCGAGTCGCTGACTTGCGAGCCGATCACACCGCCGCCCTGGAACGCGTCTCGGGCCTCAGCGCCGGTCAGGCCCGGCAGGCGCTGCTCAAGGAGGTGGAGGACGACGCGCGCCACGAACAGGCACGGATCCTGCGGCAGGTAGAGGACGAGACCAAGCGCCAGGCCGAGCGGCGCGTGCGCTCGATCCTATCCGTGGCGATGCAGCGCCTTGCGGGCAGCCACGCCGCCGAGACCACGGTGTCGGTCGTCGAGCTCCCGTCCGACGACATGAAGGGGCGGATCATCGGACGGGAGGGGCGTAACATCCGCGCGCTCGAGAACCTCACCGGCGTCGATTTCATCATCGACGACACTCCGAACGCGGTGGTCCTCTCGGCGTTCGACGGCGTCCGGCGCGAGGTCGCACGGATGACGCTCGAGAAGCTGCTCCAGGACGGTCGCATCCACCCGGCGCGCATCGAAGAGGCCTACTTCCAGTCGAAGTCCGAGCTCGAGGCACACGTCACGGAGCTCGGCGAGCAGGCGGTTCTGGAGGCCGATGTCCACGGCCTCGACACGGAGCTCGTAAAGCTGCTCGGGAAGCTGAGGTTTCGGACGTCGTACGGCCAGAACGTGCTCGCGCATTCCGTGGAATGCGCCCAGCTCGCGGCGATCATGGCTCACGAGTTGGGAGCCAGTCCCAAGACGGCTCGCCGTGCCGCGCTGCTGCACGATATCGGCAAGGCCGTTACTCACGAGATCGAGGGACCGCACGCGCTCGTGGGCGGCGATCTGGCACGGCGCCACGGCGAGAGCGAAGCCGTCGCTCACGCGATGGAGGCGCACCACAACGAAGTCGAGCCGCAGACCGTCGAGGCGGTGATCGTCCAGGCCGCGGACGCGCTCTCCGGCGCGAGGCCCGGCGCCCGCGGCGAGTCCCTGGAGCACTACGTCAAGCGACTGCGCGACCTCGAGCAGCTCGCCACGCGCCATCACGGCGTCGACAAGGTCTACGCGCTGCAGGCCGGCCGCGAGATCCGCGTGATCGTCGCGCCGGCGGTCATTGATGACGCGGCGTCGCTGCTCTTGGCGCGCGACATCGCTCGCCAGATCGAGCAGGAGATGGAGTACCCCGGCCAGATCAAGGTGACCGTGATCCGCGAGTCACGCGCAGTCGACTACGCGAAATGACCATGGCTAGGCTTCGCATGCGATGAAGCGCTACCACGTCACCACCTTCGGGTGCCAGATGAACGAGCACGACTCCGAGCGCATGAAGGGCATGCTCGAGTCGCTCGGGTACGCGGAGGCCGGTGACCAGCAGGACGCGGACGTCATCCTGTTCAACACCTGCTCGATCCGCGAGGCCGCGGACACCAAGTTCGTCGCGCACCTGGGTCATGCCAAGCGCGTGAAGCGCGAGCGTCCCGAAGTCGTGATCGGTGTGGGCGGATGCTGGGCGCAGTCGGTCAAGGATGAGGTCTTCGAGCAGTTCCCGTTCGTCGACGTCGCCTTTGGTCCCGGGCAGGTTCACAAGCTCGCCGAGTTCCTGACGTCCGACTCGATCACCGCACAGGGGTTCTTCGAGTTCGAGGGCTTCGCCGGTCACCTGCCGATGAAGCGCGCGCGCGACTTCCAGCCGTGGCTTCAGATCAGCGTCGGCTGCAATTGCCGATGCTCCTATTGCATCGTCCCGAGCACGCGGGGCACGGAGGCCAGCCGCGACTTCGGCGAGCTCGTCGTGGAGGCCGAGCGGCTCGCGGCCGACGGCGTTCGCGAAGTCACGCTGCTGGGGCAGAACGTCAACTCGTACGGACGCGACCTGCGTCCACAGCGGCGCTCGTTCAGCGAGTTGCTGCGTGCCGTCGATTCGGTCGACGGAATCGACCGGATCCGCTACACGAGCCCGCACCCCAAGGACATGCGTGAGGACGTCGTGCGCGCGCACGCCGAGCTGGCCTCGCTCTGCGAGCACATCCACCTGCCGATGCAGTCCGGCTCGTCGCGAATCCTGAAGGCGATGCGCCGCACCTACGACCGTGAGCGCTACCTGGACCGCGTGAGCCTGATCCGCGAGCATGTGCCCGACTGTGCGCTGACGACCGACGTCATCGTCGGCTTCCCGGGGGAGACCGAGGAGGACTTCGCCCACACGCTCGAGGTCGTCGAGCAGGTCGGCTTCGACTCCGCCTTCACGTTCGTCTTCTCGCCGCGGCGCGGGACCGATGCCGCGACGTTGACCGAGGGCATCGTGCCGCACGAGGTCAAGTCTGAGCGCATGGAGCGGCTGGTGGCGCTGGTTCAGCGCAGAGCGCGTGAGCGGGCGCAGCGGTTCGTGGGCCGAACCGTCGACGTTCTCGTCGAGGGCGTCTCGCGCAACGATCCGGGTCGCCTGCGCGGTCGCTCGCGGCACAACAAGGTCGTCAACTTCGTGGGCATCGCGGAGCCCGGGGAGGTCGTGCCCGTCGAGATAGTCGCCGCGACCAGCCAGACGCTCAGCGGAGAGATGTCGCTGGTCGCGCGAGCGCTGGCTCAGCGTTTCTCGACCTGACCGGACGCGATCCGGCGCGATATCTCCGCGCCGCCAAGTCGCCTGGTCAGCCGGGCCGACATCGCGGGTGCGAGCTCAGCGAACTTGACGCCCGCGCGCACCGATGCCGGTGCCACGTCGACTTCACCGTGATCGCGCACGATGGCCCGAAGTACGGCTGCGGCAACATGCTGGGGCGTCTTCGTCCCGACGTACGCGGGCAGCTGGGCCCCGGAGTCGTGGAGCATCCCGGCGTCGCGGATGAATCCGGGGAAGACGACGCTGACGCCGACGCCAGTTTCGCGCAGGTCGCTGCGCAGCGCCTGGCCGAAGCCGCGCAGCCCGAACTTCGTGGCCGAGTAGAGCGAGGACCCGGGGGCCGTCGTCTTGCCCGCCGTGGACGAGACGAGCACGACGTGCCCGGCGCCGCGCTCCACCATCGCCGCCGTCAGCGCGCGAGCGAGCACGATGGGTGCCCGTAGGTTGACGTCCAGCGCACGGTCGATCTGCTCGAGTGAGAAGGACGACAGCTCGCCCGAGGCGGGCAGTGCCGCGTTGGCCACGAGTACGTCCACGTCGAGGCACGAGCGCGCGAGGCTCTCGACCTGCGAACGGTCAGCGAGATCGGCCGCGAGCAGCTCGGCGCCGAGCTCAGCCGCCAGCTGGTCGAGCACGTCGACCCGGCGCCCGCTCAGCGTCACGCGTGCGCCTGCCGAGGTGAGCTGACGTGCGATGGCCTGGCCGATACCGCCTGTCGCGCCCGTGACGAGTGCGCGGCGACCGGTGAGATTCATGGGCGCCAGTCTGACACGAGCTCAAGCGCCAAAAACAGCCACCGTCGCGGTGAACCCGTGGAGGAAGTTCTCACCGCCTACGGGGCCGATCTCGCCGGCCGCCATGAAGCCGGCGGTCGCAGCGCCGCCGAGCGCCTGGTCGACCGCGTCGGCGTCGTGGTCGCCGGCGTCGAACATCGCACGCCCGCGTCCGTTGCATGTGAACACCAGCGCACCGGCGGCCTTGCCCCCGAGAGCCGCTCGCCGCAGCTCGAGACCGGTGCGCAGGTCGCGATCGGCAGAACCGGCGTCACGCATGTGGAGCCGGACGACCCGCCCGGGTAGGACCGCGGCGCCGACCGCCACGGTGCCGGCGTCGGGGTCCGCGCCGATGATCCCGCGGACGAGGAAACGGTCGCGATCGTCGGGTCGGCCGGGGCGGTCGTCGTGCCGCTCGTCTCCGATCGCGATTCCCAGCAGCAGCCCGCCGCCCACGGAGTCGCGCTCACCCGGCTCCAGCAGCTCGATCGCGTCACGCAGCGCTGCTAGCGCTGGACGGCCGTCGATCTCGCGGATGACATGGCCCTCCGCTGCCGTCACGGTGAGCGGTGGCCCGATCGGCGCTGCGCCCTGGGAGACGCATGGGAGAACGTCGATCTCGCGCAGGATGACGCCAACGGCGCCGTCCGCTGCCACGGCGTCGCCGCAGAACAGAGCGGCTCCGCCGTCGAGCGTACGAGCACTGGAGATTCCGCCGAGCACGGGGACGCCGGCGGCCTGGTCGGCGATCTGCTCGAGCCCGCGATCGGCGGGAAACGAGTACGGGTCCGGAATCAGGATCACCGCCGACGCGCCGCGAACGTCCGGTAGCCCCTCGATCTCGGTGGCACCGGGCGCCGCGCTGGCCGTTGCGTGGAACGCGGTCACTGCGTGGCTGGGGTCGGCGTCGAACGACGCCGCCCATACGGCGACGGCGGTGCCGCGCTCGACCTCGCGCCCGCGTGCCAGCACCCCGCCGGCGCCGCAGCCGATGAGCGCTCGGGGGTCGAGCGCCTCACGCACGCCCTCGAGCGTCGCCTCGGGCGCCGCGAGATGCGCCCCGGCACAGAAGACGAGCACCAGATCGGCGCGCCGGCCATCGAGTGCCTGTCGCGCATCGGTGCCCGCTTCGATCGTCGCGACCCGCGGATCGGGGCCCTTCGACAAGCCGCTGCCGATGCGCACGCTCACGAAGCTCACGATACTCCCGGACGATGCTCGCACCCGATCCCGACGCCGTTCCCGAGCGCGGCCTGCTGGCGCTGTTCGGCCCGACCGGTGTCGGCAAGACGGAGATCGCGCTGGAGATCGCCGACCGTCTGCGCGCGGCGGGCCGCCGACCGGTCGGCGTCTCGGCGGATGCGCTCCAGGTGTACATCGGACTGGAGACGCTGACCGGGGTGGCGACGGCGCACGACAGAACTCGTCTCGAGCACCGACTCGTCTCGTTCCTGCCCGTCGACGCGACGTTCAGCGTCGGCGAGTATGCCGAGCTGGCGCACGCGGAGATCGACGGCCTGGTCGACTCCGGCGCGGTCCCGATCGTCGTCGGAGGGACCGGCCTCTACCTGCGCGCGGCGCTCGCGGAGCTCGACCTGCGCCCGATGCCGCCAGACGAGGTCCGCGCGCGCTGGGAGGACGAACTGGCGGCGGTGGGGCCGGCCGCGCTCCACGCGCTGCTGGAACGGCGCGCGCCGTGGGCGGCCCAGGGCATCGAACCCGCTGATCGCCACCGCATCGTGCGTGCACACGCGCTGCTCGACCTCGGTGAGCTGGAGCCGCCGGACGGACCCAACAGGCTGTGGACGGCGGACACGCGGTGCCCGACGCGGCTGATCGGCCTGGTGCGCGATCGAGAGGACCTCTACCGGCGGATCGACGCCCGCGTCGAGCGGATGGTCGCAAGCGGAGCGGCGGTTGAGGTCCGGGCGGCGCTGGCCGCCGGGGCGTCGACGACCGCGCGCAAGGCACTGGGCTTTGACGAGCTGCTGGCCGGCGACGTGCCGGCAATGCAGCGGCGAACGCGCAACTTCGCCAAGCGCCAGCTGACGTGGATGCGCAAGCTCGCCGGTGTCGAGCTCATCGACGCGGGCGGGAGTTCAGCGTCCGAGATCGCCGAGCAGATCCTCTCGACGCCCGCTCTGGGTGGGCCGGGATGAGCCGCGCCGCGGAGTCGCGGCGCAAGTCATCTAGGGTGGCGACGATGCGGTTCGAGAAGTGGCAGGCGCTGGGCAATGACTACGTGATCGTGGAGCGCGAGGAGTTCGGCGTGCCGCTGACGGGGCCCGTCGTGCGACGTCTGTGTGCACGTCACTTCGGCATCGGCGCCGACGGGATTCTCGAGCTCTCGCGCACCGACGAGCCGGGCTTCGTAGCCGACCTGCGCGTTCTCAACCCGGACGGCTCGGAGTCCGAGCTGTCCGGTAACGGGGCACGCGAGGCGATCCTGTACCTGGTGCGAGCGGGTTGGACCGACGCCCGCCAATTCTCGATTCGCACGGCGGCGGGGGAGATCCGGCCGACGATCACGTCGGCGACCACCTGCCGCGTCGACATGGGCCGCGCGCGCACGCAGTCCGACAACTTCCCCGGAGGCCCTCCTGACGGGCTCGGGAGCGTCGAGGCGGACGGCCGGCTGTGGCAGTTCCGGCACGTCACGATCGGCAACCCGCAATGCGCGATTGAGATCGGCGGCGTCGACGAACTGCTCGAGCTCGACGTCGGACCGCCGGGAACGGCGATCGAGAACGCCCATCTGTTCCCCAATCGCACCAACGTCAGCTTCTGGAGCGAGATCGAGCCGGGTCACATCAGGGCCAGGATCTACGAGCGCGGCACCGGCGAGACGCTGTCGAGCGGCACCGGAGCTTGTGGCGCGGCGATCGCCTACGTTCTGCGCGGGGGCGACTCCCCGGTGCGAGTCGCGCTCGACGGCGGCGAGCTGGAGGTCGACGTCGGTGAGGATCTGCACGTCGACCTGACGGGATGGGCCAAGCCGGTCTACGCCGGTGAGCTCTCGCCGGAGGTCGTCGAGAGTCTGCGACGGCTGTAGCGCCGCGGCTCGTCGAGTGTCGTGAGTGCGTATCCGGTTGCGTCAGGGAGGCGGGGGCCGGCTGGTCGCGGTCGGCGTCGTTGGTCTGCCGATGACCGCGCGGTGGTCGCGGGGCACCGAGGGCGGGGAGACATGGCGGCGGCGCGGCGGTTGCCGCTCACGCCCGAGCGATCGAACGTCCCGCGCTACCCCGTGGAGTGGGCACTCCGGGACGTTCAGCTCGCGCGCGAGCACGGAGGGCCCTGTCGCGCGACTTGTCGTCGTGTTGCGCGACTTGTCGTCGCGACACCGCCAGGCTCCTCGCCCACGGTGCCGCGAAGCCTCCGACTACCCACGAGCAGGTCGCAGCACGCCGCTCGACAGCAGCCTGAGCCAAGCGGATACACATGGCGTCGTGAGTCGTTGGTTTCGGGGCAGCCTGCGGGCGTCTCGGCGGTTGTGGAAGCACCCGCCGACTTGACTGTGCCACCGCCACAGGCTTCATCGACGGTCGCCCCCACAACCGCCGACATCACCCACATGCTGCACTCGAACTTCCGAGTCACGACACTAGTCGTTGGCGTGGAGTGCGGCATTGAGGCCGCCCCAATCGCCGCCTCGGGCGAGCGCCTCGACGGCGCCCGACTGGCTGTTGCGCCGCAGCAGCAGACCGTCCCGACCGCTCAGCTCACGCGCCTTGGCGACCGAGCCGTCGGGCAGCGTCACGCGAGTCCCGGCGGTCACGTACAGGCCGGCCTCGACGACGCAGTCGTCACCGAGCGAGATGCCGAGCCCGGCGTTGGCGCCGACCAGGCAGCGCTCGCCGACGCAGATGACCTCCCTGCCGCCGCCGGAGAGCGTTCCCATGATCGACGAGCCCCCGCCGATGTCCGATCCGTCGCCGACGACGACGCCCGCGCTGATCCGGCCCTCGACCATCGAGGTTCCGAGCGTTCCGGCGTTGAAGTTGACGAAGCCCTCGTGCATCACGGTCGTCCCGTCGGCGAGGTGGGCGCCCAGGCGCACCCGATCGGCGTCCGCGATCCGCACGCCCGACGGGATGACGTAGTCCGTCATGCGCGGGAACTTGTCGACCGACGTGACCGCCAGCGACCGTCCGGCCGCGCGGAAGTGCATGCGGGTCTGTGCGAAGCCGTCGACGTCGCAAGGTCCGGCGCTCGTCCACACCACGTTGGGCAGCACGGCGAAGATCCCGTCGACGTTCACGGTCCGCGGGCGAACCAGCCGGTGTGAGAGCAGGTGCAGGCGCAGGTAGGCGTCGTGGACGTCCTGCGGCGGCGCCGACAGATCGTCGATGACCGTCAGGACGGGACTGGTGAGCACGCCCCGCAGATCGTCCTCGGACGCCGCGCCCAGCAGCGCGCCGGCGCCGATGCTCGCGGCGGTGAGCTCGTCGAGCTCGGTCGTGCCCCCGGCGTGACCTGCGGGCGGCGCGTCGAGCGCGGGCGTGGGAAAGAAGGTGTCGAGTGCTCGCCCTGTCGCGCGGGAGATGGTCGCGAGGCCGGCGCCCCAAGCGCCGCTGTGGTGATGCTCGCCGGTCACGGACCTGAAACTACCGCCAGAAGCCCCGGTGGCGACGTGTCCGTCAGGCGGCGAGGCTGTCGAAGAACAGCGCGGCGCGCCTGATGTCGCCGAGGTCCGGGACCAGCGCGATCCGGACATGACCAGCGCCGGCCTTGCCGAAGAACGTCCCGGGCGCGACGACAACGCCGCGCTCGAGCAGGCGCTCGGCGAGCGCCTCCGCGTCACCACCACCGGGGACGCGACACCACAGGAAGAACCCGCCGGGCCCGCCGGCGGGCTCCAGCCCGGCACTCACCAACGCTGGTACGAGCACGTCGCGCTTGGCGCGGTAACGCTCACGAGCCTCGTCGACGTGGCGCTCATCGCCCCACGCCGCGATCGACGCGCGCTGGACGAAGGTCTGCGGCGTGACGCCGAGGTTCGGGCGCATCTGCTTCATCGCAGCGATCAGAAGCGGGTCTCCGGCGACGAAGCCCGAGCGGTAGCCGGGCATCGACGAGCGCTTGGAAAGCGAGTGGAAGGCGAGCACGTTGGTCGGGTCGCCCGACTGCAGCGCCGAGGGCGGCGCGTCGCCTTCGAGCCAGATCTCGCTGTAGGCCTCGTCCGAGGCCAGCACCACGCCGTGCCGCCGGCAGCGCTCGGCGAGCTCGTCGAGGAACGCCGCCGGCGCGACTGCGCCGGTCGGGTTGTTCGGCGTGTTGACCCACAGCACCGCCAGCCGCCGCCAGGTGGCCTCGTCGATCGTCTCGATCGCCGGCAGCCAGCCGGAGCCGGGGTCGAGCGGAACCTCGACGACATCGGCCCCGGCGAACCGAGCCCCGCGCTCCGGCACCGGATAGCCGGGCGTCGTCACTGCTATCGCGTCGCGCCCCGACCTGGCACCGATCAGCACCGGCGCCAGGTGGTAGATCGCCTCCTTGCTGCCCAGCGTCGGCAGTACCTCGACGCCCGGGTCGAGGTAGACGCCGAAGCGGCGCTGCACCCAGCCGGCGATCGCCTCGCGAAGCTCGGGAAGGCCCGCGCTGAGGGGGTAGGGGCATACCGGCTCGCCCTCAACGGCGGCGATCAGCGCGTTGCGGATCAGCTCCGGGACGGGCTCGCGCGGCTCACCGACGCCCAGGTCGACCAGGCTCGCGCCCTGCGCCTCGATTCGGCGCCGTGCGTCGGTCAGGCGCTGGAAGGGGTAGGTGCCGAGCTCCTCGAGCAGGGGGTTGAGCAGCATCGGCGGGCCTGCGCCGCGTCCGCCGCTCACCGCGCGTCCCGGTCGAGCAGTCGCGCGAGGACCTCGTACGAGCGTACGAGCGCATCGACCGCGACGTGCTCCGAGCGCGTGTGCGCCTGAGCGGGGTCACCAGGTCCGAAGTTGAGGGCGTCGACACCGGCGAGTGCAAACTCGGCGACCGGCGTCCAGGCCTGCTTGGGCTCCAGCGGCAGCCCGACTATCGCACGCAGATCCTCGGCGATGGCGTTCGCCGACGCAACCGCGCCGGACGGCGCGTGAGCGTCGATCGTGAGCTCGCCGTGCGGGTCGCAGAGGGCGTGCAGCCGGTGCTCGGCCGCAGCCTCGCCCATCCCCGGCGGGTAGCGGTAGTTGACGAGCGCGCTCGCAACGTCCGGGATCACGTTGCGGGCGATTCCGCCCGCGACCTGGGTGACGGACACGACCTCGCGGTAGAGCAGGCCGCCGGCCTCGTGGTCGACGCTCTCGATTGCCGCGAGCTCTGCGATCCCGCACGCAGCCCGGTGGATCGCGTTGTCTGCGAGCCATGGGCGCGCCGAGTGCCCACTGCGACCGCGGAAGGTCCACGTCGCGTTCACGTTGCCCAGGCACCCGGCCTGGACGACGTTCGCGGTCGGCTCCATCACCAGCGCCAGATCGGCGCCGCGCAGGGCGCTCTCGCGCTCCAGCAGGGGGCCGAGCGAGCTGTCGGTGAAGGGGAGCTCCTCGCGCCCGAAGAAGACGAAGCCGGCGTCGCGTGCTGGCCCAGCGGGGTCTGCGCCGGAGCGCGCGGCCCGGTCGAGCGCGAGCTCGATCATCACGGCGAGAGCGCCCTTCATGTCGCACGCGCCGAGTCCATGCACGGCGCCGGCGTCACGAAGTCCGGGTCGGTTTCCCTGGGCCGGCACGGTGTCGAGGTGACCCGCGAGCAGCACGAGCGGCCGCTCCCCGCGTTCCGTGACGCCGGCCAGCACGCAGCTGTCGCCCGCGTCGCGGACCAGGACGCCGCCGCTCTGCAGCGTCGCGAGGACGTGCCCCGCGATACGTGCCTCGTCGCGCGACTGCGAGGCGATGTCGACGAGCTCCAGCGTGCGTGCGGCGAGGCGCTCGGCGAGCGAGGTGGTCACCGGGGCCACGCTAACGATCGATGACGACGGTCGTCGCCTTCACGACGGCGCTGGCGCTTACGCCGGGCTCGAGCCCCAGGTCATCGGCCGCCTCGCGGCTCATCAGCGAGACGATCCGGAACGGGCCGCACGCCATCTCGACCTTCGCCATCACGCCGTCGCGCTCAACCGCGATCACGGTCCCGGCGAGTCTGTTGCGCGCGCTGGACCGCCCGACACCCGAACGCTCGTGCAGAAGCCGCGAGAGCTCGCCCGCCGGCATCACGCGCCGCCCGCCGATCCGCTCGAATGTCACACGGCCGTCGCGTTCCCAGCGCCTCAGCGTGTCGACGCTCACGCCGAGCGCGCTGGCCGCCGCACCGATTCGCACACCTGTCGCGTCCTGCACGGGCTTTCCCTCCTCAGATTCCACTCATGACCTGCCCTGGCGCGCCGGCAGACCCGGTACGAGCCGTCCCGCTGTCGCCTTCCACGTCGCCCGCACCTCGGCCCCGGGCCGCAGCGCGAGGCTCTCGGCCGCCTGTGCGGTGATCTCGGCTGCCAGCGGCTCGGGTAGCGCCAGCGCCACGCGCACGCGCCCGCCGAGCGGGACCAGCCCAGTCACCCGCGCCGCGACGTGGTTTCGCGCCGACGAAGCCGGGCCCGCCGGCGACGCCGACTCGATCGTCACATCCCATGGGCGCAGGACGACGGCGGCGGGACCTGTCGCAGCACCGATCGCCACCACGGTCGCGCCCCCCGGGAGCGTCAGCTCGCAGGTCCCCGCGGCGCCCGGACGGGCCACGCCGCGAAGCACGCTGGCTCCCGTCAGCTCGGCGACGAAGGCGCTGGCCGGGCTGGCCGCGAGGTCGGCAGCCGACCCGCGCTGAACGATCGAACCGCGGTCCATCACCGCCACCTCGTCGGCCAGCAGGCTGGCTTGGGCGAAGTCGTGGGTGACGAGCACACACGGCACCTCGGCCTCTCGCAACACGGCGCTGAGCTCACGCGAGGCCGCGTCGGCCGACGCGCGATCCAGGGCGGACAGCGGCTCGTCCAGCAGTAGCGCGCTCGGATCGACTGCGAGCGCGCGCGCCAGCGCGACGCGCTGACGCTCGCCGCCCGACAGCTCAGCGGGCCGCGCGTCAGTCAGAGCTGCGATACCGAACCGGTCGAGCAGCTCGACGGCTTTCAGGCGCCGTTCGCTGCGTCGGAGCCCCCGCAGGCCATAGGCGACGTTGCGCCATGCGCTCATGTGCGGGAACAGCGCGTAGTCCTGGAAGACGACCCCACAGCGGCGCTGCTCGGGGCGGACACTGCGCCCGGTGGCCCCGTCGAACCAGGTCAGTCCGCCGCAGCTGATGACTCCATCGCTGGGGCGTAGGAGGCCCGCGATGGCGTGCAGCATCGACGTCTTACCGGCCCCCGATGGCCCCGCAAGGGCCAGACAGGAGCCTGGAGCGACGGACAGCGACGCGTCCAGGTCGATCGCGCGCAGCGGGGCTCGGACCTCAGCGCTCAGCATCGGCTTCCGGGGTCGCCAGACGGACGGCGACGAGGATCGTGGCGGCCAGGAGCACGAGGACCGCTGAGAGTGCCAGCGCTCCGGTGAAGTCCGTCCCAAAGCGCTCGTAGATGGCGAGCGGAGCGGTCTGAGTGACCCCGCGCAGCGATCCGGCGAACAGCAGCGTCGCGCCGAACTCCCCCAACGCGCGGCCCCAGGCGAGCGCGGCTCCGGCGCTCAGCGCGGCACGGGATGCTGGTACGCCGACCCGGAGGAACGTCATCAGCTCGCTCGCGCCCAGCGTTCGCGACGCGTCGAGCAGTCGCGGGTCGACAGCGGCGAAGCCGGCCTGGGCCTGGCGCAGATAGAACGGGCTGGCGACGAACGTCAGGGCGGCGACGACCCCCGCGGTCTCCAGAACGAGCCGGATCCCGGCGGCGTCGAGCTGAGAGCCGACGACGCCAAGCGGGCCGAACGCCGCAAGCAGGCCGATCCCGGCGGCGGCCGGCGGTACGACCAGCGGCAGCTCGACGAGCGTCGTCGCGAGCGCCCGGCCGCGGAAGCGCCGTGTCGCCAACAGCCAGGCCGCCGGCGTTCCGACGAGGACGATGATCGAGAGCGCCAGCCCGGACGTCAGAAGGCTCAGGCGCAGTGCGTCCAGCGCAGCGGGGTCATCGAGGCTCGCGATCAGGTCGCGTGGCGCGACATCCGTGAAGATCGCCACGATCGGCAGCGCCAGGAACGTCAGCGTCAGCATGAGGGCGGCCATGCTCACGAGCGTGAAGGCGGAAGGCCTGGTCATTACGGGGGCCGGAAGCCGGAAGCACGCAGGGCCTGTGCGCCGCGTCCGCGCACCAGGTCACCCACGTACGCCCTCGCGGCGCGTGGCTGGTCGGTGCCGGTCACCACCGCCGCCTCGTAGACCACGCGCGGCTGGAGCCGCGCCGCGAACGAGATCGCCCGGATCCGGGGTGAGGCCGCGCGAGCGTCGGTGCGGTAGACGAAGCCGGCGTCCACGGCGCCGTGCGCGAGCTTGCCGATGATCCCAGCGACATCCGGCTCGCGTGAGCGCACGTTGGCGAGCACCCGCCGCCGCAGCCCCGCGTCGAGCTGGTCGATCACGGAGTCGGCGTACGCGCCGACCGGTACCGAGCGGGCGCCGATCGCGATCCTGACGCCGTCACGGCCCAGGTCGGCGAGTCCGGCCACGCGCGCGCCGTCGCGCGGGACCGCCAGCACGAGCTCGTTTCGGGCGAGTGGCACAGGCGTCTGGACAAGGCCCTCGCGCGCCAGAGCGCGAGGCAGCTCGCTGTTCGCCGCGATGTACACGTCGGGCCGCGCTCCGGCGCGGATCTGGGCAGCCAGCACATCGGAGCCCGCGAAGGAAAGGCGCACCCGAGCGTGCTGGAACCGGGCGTGATCGAGAGCCGGCTTGAGCGAGGTCGCCGCCGACACGTCGAGCACCGCCTCGCGTGAGGACTCACCGCAGGCTGACAGCCCGGCGGACAGAGTGAGGGCCAGCATGAGAGCGCGCGCCCGCATCGGCGAGAGCCTAACTACATAGGTGATGCATAGGCAACCGCGTCTCGGCGCGTGAGTTTGGCGGTGACGTCCGGCGGTCCTCTCTACAGTGCGTGGCGGTGCAGCAGCGCAGTCGTCATGGACGCAACGGTGAGACTCCGCAGCCCGGAGAGCCCCGGCACGGGCGCGCAAAGCAGCGCGCGTTCTGCATCGCCGCGCTGCCGGAGGGCGACGACCTGGCGGAGCTGCACGAGCTGCTGCGCACCGCTGGCGTCGCCGTCGTCGGCCAGGTCGTGCAGCACCGTGAGGCTCCTCACCCCAACACCTACCTCGGCCCCGGAAAGGTCGAGGAGGTCAAGGCACTTGCCAAGGCGGCCGACGCCAACGTGATCGCCTGCGACGACGAGCTCTCCCCGCGACAGGAGCGCAACCTCGAAGCCGAGCTCGGTATCCCGGTCGTCGATCGCACGACTGTGATCCTCGATATCTTCGCCGGCCACGCCCATAGCGCCGAGGGCAAGGTCCAGGTCGAGCTGGCGCAGCTGGAGTACAACCTCGCGCGGATGCGCGGTCTGTGGACGCACCTCGAGCGTCTCGGGGGCGGCATCGGAACGCGCGGACCGGGCGAGTCACAGATCGAGACCGACCGCCGACTGGCTCGTGACCGCATCGCGGCATTGAAGCGCCGCCTTCACGGCGTGCAGGGCTCGCGCTCCACGATGCGCGCCGAGCGCGAGCGCGCCGGCCTGCCGCGGGTGGCGCTCGCGGGGTACACGAACGCCGGAAAGTCGACGCTGCTCAACCAGATGACCGGTGCCGACGCCGGCGTCGGGGATCGCCTGTTCCACACGCTCGACCCGACGACGCGCGTGATGCGCCTTGATGGCCGGCCGCTGCTCGTGACGGACACCGTCGGTTTCATCCGCAAGCTTCCGCACCAACTCGTCGATGCTTTCGGAGCGACGCTGGACGAGACGCGGCTCGCCGAGCTGGTGCTCCATGTCGTCGACGCGTCGGTCGACGAGGACGAGATGCTCGCAATGCTCGCCGCGGTCGACATCGTGCTCGAGGAGATAGGCGCGGGGGAGAACCCGCGCCTCTTGGTGCTCAACAAATCCGACGCGATCGACGCCGAGCGGCGTGCCGAGCTGCGCCGCCGGCACCCCGACGGCGTGCTCGTCTCTGCGTCCACGGGTGAGGGCGTCGAGCGCCTACAGGAGCGCATCGCCGACGAGGTCGTCAAGCGGTTGCATGCGGTCGAGCTGCTGCTGCCGTACGCAGAGGGCGCCCGGCTCGCCGAGCTGCATGAGGTCGCCGGCGATCTCGAGCGCGCCGACACGCCCGACGGAGTCATGGTGCGGGCGCTCGTGCCCGCGCAGGTCGCTGCACGTTACGCGCGCTTCGCGGTCGAGAACGACGGCGCGGGCGTCGAGCCGCCCGTGGTCCCGGCTGTCGACGTCTAGGCTCGGCGCCGTGCGACTTCCGGTTCAGCGCCTCGACCCGCGCGCCGTTCTCCCTGTGCGCGCTCATGAGCGTGACGCGGGGCTGGACCTGCACGCACTGGAGCCCTCGACCCTGGCCCCGGGTGAACGAGCCCGCGTCAGGACCGGGCTCGCCATCGAGCTTCCCCCAGGCCACGCGGGGCTCGTTCTGCCGCGCTCCGGACTGGCCGCCAGGCATGGCATCGCGCTCGTCAACGCGCCGGGCCTGATCGACGAGGGCTACCGCGGCGAGTTGCAGGTCCTTCTGCTCAACACCGATCGCCATGCGGCGTTCGCGATCGCTGCCGGTGACCGCATCGCGCAGCTCGTGATCGTCCCCGTCGCGCTTGTCGAGCCGGTCGAAGCCCACGAGCTTGGCGAGGCGGCCCGAGGCGCCGGCGGGTTCGGCTCGTCCGGGCGCTGACGAGTCAGGACAAGCCCGCCGCACGCCGCGCACCGGCGTGCGCGGCGTCCTCGAGCGTGTCGTCGAGCTGCTCCAGCGTCCCGTCGCGCCCCAGCGCGGTTGACACGAGCCAGTCGGCGAGCCAGGCGTTCTTCGGCAGCAGCGGCCCATGTAGGTAGGTGCCGATCACCGAGCCCCTGCGAACGCCTTCGAGGCCCGAGCGGCCGTCGTTGCCGTGACCACGCAGGACGCGTCCGAGCGGCTGGGCGGCCGGACCGAGATGCGTGCGTCCCCCGTGGTTCTCGAAACCGGCAAGCACCCGCGGGCCGCCGGCGCCCGGAAGATCGACCTCGATCGCGACGTTGCCGATCAGGCGCGGCCCGTCTGACCTGACGGTGTGCAGGTCGAGCAGGCCGATCCCCGGGATGACGGTCTCGCCCAACTCGTAGCTGTGGCCGAGCAGCTGGTAGCCGCCGCAGACGGCGAGGATCGCGGCGCCGCGCGATGCCGCTTCGTGCAGGGCGTCGCGCTTGACATCGAGTAGGTCACGCGCGCACAGCTCCTGATCGCGGTCCTGGCCGCCGCCGAGGTAGAAGAGGTCGTGCGCCCCCGGGTCGACGACCGCGCGCAGACCGGCGGTCGTCAGCTCGAAGCCGATCCCGCGCCAAGCGCAGCGCCGTTCAAGCAACAGCAGGTTGCCGCGGTCGGCGTAGATGTTCATCAGGTCCGGATACAGCGCGCAGACCCGCAACGTGCGCCCGCGGCCGGCTCCATGGCTGGCGGCGATGTCAGCCACGGAGCATCACCACCACGGAGCCGACGTACTCATCGGTGGGAGGCACGACGCGCCGCCCGAGGACGTCGAAGCCGGCCGACACGCCCTCGCGTTCGAGGTCGTCCGGCGTCACCCGAGCGAGCCGCACGACGTCGGCGCTCTCGGAGCGGCTTCCGTCCAGGCCGACGACCTCGCGCAGACGCTCGATCGTCACGCCGTCGCCCTCGTCGACCACGCGCACGGGCCTGCTCGCATAAACGACGCCGTCGATCTCGCGGACGTCGGGTAGCGGCGGCTCGCTGTGGTCGGCATCGAATCCGTCCAGAGCGTCGGCGATCGCGATTGCCAGCAAGCCTCCGATCTCGGTGTGGTCTCGCGCGCCGGCGAGCAGCCGGGCACGCTCACGGGCGTTCGGCAGCAGCTGGACGGTCTGCATCGGGATGAGGACGAGCGGGAAGGTTCGCCCGAGGGCGAAGTCGCGCGCGTCGGCTCTGATCACCTCGACGCGCGCACCGCCGGCCCGAGCGCGCAGCGCGGCGAGCAGCCCCGCGTCGATGTCGAGCGCCACGACGTCGTGCCCATGCCGGGCCAGGTCGAGCGCCACGCGCCCGGTGCCGGCGCCTATGTCCAGGACGGGACCGCCCGCCGCTGCGGCGAGGGTCCGCCACAGCGGCAGGTCGGCGTCGTAGCCGCCGCACTCCAGGTCGTGCCAGATGGCCGCGTCGCTCACCCGAACGAGCTCTCCGCGGCCCCGCGTGCGACGAGCAGCTCACGCAGGTCGAGCATTGCGGTATAGGTCGGAAGGGCGTACAGGGCGCGGCCGACGGAGCCCTCACGGGACTCGGCGAGCGCCGCGTCGAGGGCGCGGCCGAGGTGCTCATGCACGACGATGCGCTCGACCGGGAGGCCCGCGTACTTCAGGCGGAGCGCCATCTCAGAGGCGCGCGAGCCGCTGCACACGATCCGGTTGACGTGCCCGGCGAGCAGCTCGAAGTCGGCGTCCCAGACCCAGCTCACGTCACGACCGTCGGCCACGCGGTCGTTCAGGACGGCGAGCAGGTCGTGCTCACCGGGCTCGAGCGCGAGCGTGCGCAGGATCTCGTTGGCGCCGGCCGGGTTCTTGACGAGCATGATCGACACGTCTCGCTCACCTATGGACACCGTCTCGCCACGACCGAACGCGGCCCGGGTCGCCTCGAGCCCGGCGACGATCTGCTCCGCCGTCGCGCCCAGCGCGCTCGCGAGCGCGGCCGCGCCGAGTGCGTTGTAGACGTTGTAGAGGCCGGGGAGGGGAAGGCGGACCTCGTGCCGTGCGCCCGGCAGCTCGAGGACGAAGCGCGCCCCGCGCACTCCGTCGAGGCGGATGTCGTGCGCGGCCACGGCGGGCGTCGGGCGCCGCGCGCCGCAGCCCTCGCAGCGGTAACGGCCGAGGTGGCCGAGGTAATGCGCCTCGTACGCGTAAGGGGCGCCGCAGCGCCGGCAGTGCGTGGCATCGGAAGCGTGCTGGAGCTCGGCCAGCGCGACGCTGTCGTCCTGTACGCCGAAGAACAGCGCGTCGTCGCGTCCGGCGCCGAGGTCCGCAATCGTCGGATCGTCAGCGTTGAGCACAAGCCGGCCGACCTTCGGCGACGCTGCCACGTCAGCCCAGCGCGCGGCGATCGTGTCGAGCTCCCCATAGCGGTCGAGTTGGTCGCGAAACAGGTTGCCCAGCAGCAGGGCTCGCGGGCGAAGGTCATCGACGAGACCCGGAAGCCAGAACTCATCGACCTCGAACAGCCCGAAATCGCCGCGCTCCGTCAAGAGGGTCGCGGCCACGCCACCGGCCATGTTGGCGCCCGAGCGGTTGTGCACGAGTCGCTGGCCCGTGCGTTCCAGGATCGCGGCCGTCATCGCCGCTGTCGTCGTCTTGCCGTTCGTCGCGGAGATGATCGCGCAGCCATCGCGCAGATCCGCGGCCAGCCTCTCGATCGCACGCGGGTCGGCCCGCAGCAGCACCTTGCCGGGAAGGCTGGTTGCGCCGCGACCCGCGACCCGGGAGGCAGCGCCGGCGACGCGCGCCGCAGCCCCGGCAAGGCGTGTGCGCGCCGGCCTCACCCCGGGAGCAGCACCTTCACTGCACCCGGCAGCGCCCGGATCACGGCGGGCAGCTCCGTGATCGGATCGCCGTCGGCAAAGACCACGAACGGCCGGCTGGCCGACACCCGAACCTCAAGTCCGCGCCTGACGCTCACCGACGGGTCGTCGATGTGCTTGCCGGAGAAGACCTTCGGCATCGACGCGATGAATCGAAGCCGGCTGGTCTTGTGCGAGAGCACGATGTCCAGAAGACCGTCGTCGATCCGCGCGTCGGGCGCGATGTACATCCCACCGCCGTAGACGCTCGTGTTGGCGGCGATGACCGACCAGCCGTCGAAGCTCTCGCTGGAGCCGTCGATCTCGACCTGGAAGCTCGCGGGCCGCCAGCGTGCGAGCGCCATCAACGCGCCGTAGAGGTAGATGCCGCGACCCAGAGCACGCGGCGCCGCGTTGGCGATCGCGTTGGCCTCCGAGTCGAACCCGAGGCTGGCGATCCCCAGGAAGATGTCACCGTTCGCCTCACCCAGGTCGATCGCCGTCGGCACGCCGCTGCGCATCAGCTCGCAAGCGGCCAGCGGTTCCTTGGGGATGCCCGCGTGCCGGCAGAAGTCGTTTCCACTGCCGCCCGGCAGCACTCCGATCGTCGCGTCACCGAAGCGTGCCGCCGCCGCCGCAACGGCGCCGGCGACGCCGTCACCCGAGAATGCCACCGGGATCTCACCGCGCTCGAGCGCCTCGCGCGTCAGCTCACCGGCGTGCTCGAGGCTGCGCGTCATCTCCGTGCGATGGGGAACGCCGAGCGCGTTGAGCTTCTCCTGGACGCGCGGCAGCAAGCGCACGACCTTGCCGCCACCGGACGTGGGGTTGGCGATGAGAAGCATCAGAAGAGCGAGCCCTCGCGAGGCGCGTCGGGCTGCAGGTCGACCTCCATCACGCACTCCGGTCCGTCGTTGCGCACGCCGTTGACCACGGTCGACACGGGGATCCGCGCGACCTGATCGTCCGCAAGTGGTTGGAGCAGGTCGCGCAGCGCGTCCGCCCCGGCGCCTGCGTCCAGCCACGCGGCCTCGCTCTCGGCGCAAAGGATCACCGGCATCCGATCGTGGATGTCACGCAGAGCGTCGTTGGCGCTCGTCGTGATGATCGTGCACGTCCGCAGCGGAGCCGACTGCGAGTCTGGTCGCCAGGTCGCCCACAGACCGGCGAACGCGAACGGCTCGTGATCGGCGCGTGTGATCCACCACGGCTGTCTAGGGCCGTGCGTGCGCGGCTGCCACTCGTAGAAGCCGTCCGCCACGATCAGGCAGCGCCTGCCCTGCAGAGCGTCGCGGAACGCCGGGCGCTCGGCGATCGTCTCGGCGCGGGCGTTGATCATCTTGTAGCCGCTGTCGGGCGCCTTGGCCCAGTGCGGGACGAGGCCCCAGCGCAGCAGGTCCGGTCGCGGAGCGCCTTCGCGATCGGTTGCAACGGCGACGACGTCCTGTCCCGGTGCGATGTTGAAGCGCGGAGCGAGCGAAACGTCGTCGCCCAGCCCGAAACGTTCGCGCACTTTCGCGGGGTTCGGCGCCGCGAGCGAGTAGCGACCGCACACGTCGTCGCTCCTAGAGGCCCGACATCGTGAGAGGTCCCACTAGCCGGAGCGCGCCGCAGCGCGGGCCCGTGCCTGCCGTCGTCGGCCGATGAGCGTGAGCGCAACGAGCGCCGCGGCGGTGACGAGCATCCCGGCCCAGGCGGCGGTCAAGTTCCCGACGCCGCCGAACGGGAGTGCCGCAAGCTTCACGACGGCCCAGCCGATCGCGAGCAGCCCGACGACCAAGCCGACGATCAGCAGCGCACCGCGTACGCGCAGCCAGGCGCCCGCGCCGGGCGGCGGAGCGAGCAGCCCCGCGACCCGCAGCAGGAAGAGCTGGCGGCTGGACGGCGCCTGCTGCCCGAGCCGCTCGACGGCTTGCTTGAGGTCGTCCGGCCTGCGCTCGGCGAGCGCGATCGAGGCGTCCGCCATGCGCCGGATCTGCATCCGCTCCTGGGGCCGCGCCGCCGCGATCGCTTTCTGGAAGTAGGCCCGCGCTGCCTGGGCGTCGTAGCGCTCTGCGGCGCGCGCCCCGAGGATTGAAAGCGCTGCGGACCGGTACTTCTGCTCGCGCTCGAGCTCGTCGTCCGAACGCTGCTCGAGGGCCTGCATCTCGGCGATCGCCGAGCGCTGGTCAACGCGAACCTGCCGGGCCTTGGGCGCCATGGGTGGGAGGGTAGCCGCGCTCGCCGGTATGGTGCGCGCCGCCATGCTGCGCCGCCTTCGCCGTCTCGCCATCACCAGCCTTCTCGCGCTCTGCTGCCTGGTCGCCGCTCCGCTGGCGGCAACAGCTCAGCAGTCGCCGTTCGAGGGGTTGCCGCCGGCCACGCCTCCCGATCAGAAGACGGTGACGAGCAATCCGTCGAGCGCCACGACGGATTCCGGGCTCGATACCTGGCAGGCGGCCCTGATCGTCCTTGGCGGGGTGGCGCTGCTCGGCGGGATCGGGCTCGCGATCGCCAAGGACGCCCGTGAGCGCGCCCCCGTCGATGTGTACGGCGCCGCGGCCGAGCAGCACGATGCAGACGCGCACAAGCACGGGCGTAAGGCGAAGGTCCGCCAGCGCCAGAAGCAGAAGGCCGTCCGCGCGGCTCGGCGCAGGAATCGCTGACCCGGCCTCGCTCGGGGTGCGCGTCCGCCTGGCGATGCCCTAGCGCGCGTCGTCCTCGGGCGTGGACGCGTACCCCGTGCCAAGTGCCTTCCCGCGCGCTGCCAGGCACGCGCGGTCCAAACGCACGAAGGCCAGTGCCTCGCCGCGCTCGCTCGGAGGCGGGCTGTCGCGGCACCAGACGTACGTGAAGCGCTCGAAGTCCAGCGCCGCTACGAACGGTTGGCCCAGGGCGACTCCGGGCACGTCGCTGCGCTGCACCGCGATGCAGTCGTAGCGGCCCACCTTTCGCTCGAGCACGCGTTCGTCGGAGAGCGATCCGGGATCGCTCGTCAGCGGACCGCACGTCACGGCGGCGATCGGGCCCTCGATCTCTCCGCGCCTGGCGCGACTGCGCGCGTCGAGCAGGATCGATCGGCGCGCCTCTGTGAGGAGAGCGGTGCGCGCCGCGAGCAGCCGGCCGGGCGTCGCTCCGCTCGGCGGGAGCAGCTCGGCTGCGGCGGCGCGATGCGGCGCCTGGACTCTGCGCAGACGCCCCAGCTCGGCGAGCACCATCCGTCGCTGCTCCGCCTGCTGACGACCCTCGCGCTCGCTCTTGCGATCGAGCAGCACGGTCGCGGACACCGCCACGCCGGCGACCGCGAGGGTCGCCGCCAGCGCCCAGACCACCACCCGGCGCCGGCCGGGGCGGCGCGGGTCGTCCGGTTGGTCGAGGGGTCCCGCGCCGAGGGCCCTCGCTGCCGACGTCGGCTCGCGTCCGGTCGACATCCCTCAATCGTACGGGCGTCGGCGGGCCGCACGTCTGCGACGCTTGCGTGATGTGGGGACGTCGCCGAGCGAGGTCGATATGAGCCGAGGCGGGCTTCCGGCTCTGGCAGAGCTCGAGATCGCGGACGATCCGGTGGTGTGGGCGCGCATCGGCTTCGACGTGCAGCCGAGCGGCACACTCCTGCTCGGCGGCGTCACGCTGCGACTGGCCGGACGCGGCGCTGGGGAGGGGTTTCGCTCGTGGACGCTGCGGTCCACGGACGAACTCCCGAGCGAGATCGACGGGATCACCACGAAGAGCGTCGCCGCCGGTGGCCGCGCGGGCGCGCTCGGCGGTGACGAGTACTGGCCTGCGGCTGCGCACCCCAACGGCGCGACCGCTCTTGACCACGTCGTCGTCTCAACGCCACACGTCGCTCGGACGCTCCGCGCGCTCGAGGCCGCCGGGATGGAGGTACGACGCGTGCGCGACGCCGGAACGCCGCAGCGTCCCCTGCGCCAGGCCTTCCTCTGGGCAGGCGACGTGCTGGTCGAGGTCGCTGGCCCGCCTGCGCGGGAGGGCGATGGTCCGGCCCGCCTGTGGGGCCTGGTCGTGGTGACCGACAGCCTCGATCTCCTCGCGGGCGTGGCGGGCGAGCACGTCGGCGAGAGTCGCCCCGCCGTGCAGCCCGGCCGCGAGATCGCAACGCTCAGGCGTGATGCCGGGAGCAGCGTCCCGATGGCGTTCATGACCCCGCACGCTCGCCCGTCGGACGACGTAAGCTGAACATCGACATGCGTTCCGGGTACCTCGCCATTGCCGTCCTCGCAGCATTCGCAGCCGGTGTGCCGGTGAGCGCGGGTGCGGCCGACGAGGCTGCGGTGAGCATGCTCGCGGCGGCTCCGCCGTCGGCCCGAGGGGCCGTCGACGCCCCGCCTGTGTACGAGGCGCCGCGCGCTCCCGGAGCCAAGACGATGCTCCTCAAGTACGGCCCGATGAAGATCAAGCCCGGTCAGAACCTGATCGCCGTCGACCTGCTCAAGGAGCGTCCGGCGGTGGACGGCTGGATCACCGGCTTCCGGCCCGGAATGATCCGCGTCAAGGACTCGACCAGCCCGCCGGTCGGCCAGATCCACCTGCATCACGCGGTATGGCTCGTCGACTGGGTGCCGACCTTCGCCTCAGGCGAGGAGAAGACCTACATCAGCGCGCCGCCCGGCTACGCATGGCGTTACACGACGCGCCAGCACTGGCTGCTGAACCACATGATCCACAACCTCACGCCGACTCCCGAGCAGGTCTACTTGACGATGGAGATCGACTTCATCCCGGCAGACGCGCCCGAGGCCGCGAACATCAAGGAGGTCACGACCCGCTGGATGGACGTGCAGGGCCTCAAGCCCTATCCCGTGTTCGACGTTCGGCGCGGCGCCGGCAAGGGTGGGCGCTACGTCTACCCCGACGACGACCCGAACGCCTACAAGGGTCATCCGCGGATCCGCAACCGCTGGGTCGTGGACCGGGACGCGACGCTCGTCGGCACGATCGGCCACGTTCATCCCGGCGGTCTGTACACCGATCTTTGGCTCGAGCGCGGCGGTCGCAAGGTGAATCTCTTCCGCTCCAACGCCCACTATTTCGATCCAGCCGGCCCGATCTCGTGGGACGTCGGCATGACCGTGACGCGCCCTGAGTGGAAGGTGGCTGTCCAGAAGGGCGACGTCCTGTCGGTCACCACCACGTACGAGACAAAGCGCGGCGCGTGGTACGAGGTGATGGGCATCATGCCCGTCGCGATCACGAAGGGACCGGACGGGGGGGTCGACCCGTTCACAGGGCAGGTCGACAAGCGCGAGGTGCTGAGCCATGGCCGCCTGCCGGAGAACATCGACTCCGGCGGCAAGCCGAACCCGGGTCTGTCCAACCCGCTGCGGCTCAGGGATGGGCCGTACATCGACCGAGTCGTCATCAAGAACTTCAGCTTCCGGCAGGGCGACCTCTCGCGCTCCGGCCGCTCCGGACTGCCGCCCGTCGTTCCGCGCGGCAGGTCGCTGACGTTCGTCAACCGCGACCCCGAGCTGACGGTCTTCCACACGATCACGGGCTGCCGCACGCCCTGCAACAGGTCGGCGGGCATCGGCTTCCCGCTCGCCGACGGCGCGCCGTTCGACTCCGGCGAGCTCGGGTTCGGGCCGGTCGTCAACCTCAGGACGCTGGTACCCGACACCGACGACGAGCGTGTTCCGATCACTGCCGCCGCCCAGCGAACCACATGGCGGACGCCGACGAACCTCAAGCGTGGCACCTACACCTACTTCTGCCGCGTTCATCCGTTCATGCGCGGCGCATTTCGCGTCAAGTAGCCGGCAACCCTCGACCTGCCTGCACTCTCGACTCGAGGTCGAGCAATGTGCCGAGATGCTCCGGTTCGGCCGCGGGGGCTCACGGCCTCGGACGGCCGCCAAGTGGCTTTAGAGGTGAGCGTTCCCTCTGGACGAATAATGGCCGCCCAGCGCTTGCCCACAGCCGCTGGGCGCTGCTACCTTGCCGTTCAGCCTGGGTGTGCGAAGTGCCGGCCCGCAGCGCCAGGGGGGACCAAAGGCCGGCAACATAGATCCGCCGCAGTGGGATGGCGGACCCGGAGGTGTGCAGGATGCCGTCTTCCCTTCGCCCTGGTACGGGGCAGCTCTCGCAGATTCGTGTCGCGCTGGCCCTGTTGGCCGCATGCCTCTCGCTCACGCTGGCCGGACTCGTGTCCCCGCAGTCGGCGCACGCGATCTGCGGCGGAGCCGCTGTGCTCACCGGCGGCTGCTTCGAGGGCGGTGACGGCAACCTCAGCGCCGACGGCGGCCTGCTGTTCGCCGACAACACCGACTGGGCGACCGTAGGCGAGGATCTCCTCTTCAGCGACCCGACCGCCCCAGGGACGCAGTTCGTCAACTCCAGCGACGAGCAGGACCCGACCTCGTGGTCGCTCACGACCGGCGAGCCGTCGACCAACAAGCTCGACATCACGGCCGGTGCGGCGCGCATCGAGCGCGTCGGCTCGGACATCTGGCTCGATCTCGGCTTCACGATGAAGGGCGCGGCCGGAAGCGCGAACGTGCTCGTCGAGCTCAACAGCGCGCCGGTCCCGGCAGGAACCAACCCGCTCCCGGTGCGGACCGCGGGCGACGCGCTGATCCAGTTCACCGGCAACGCGTCGCAGGCAGCGCGCATCGGCCTGTGCAAGTGGGTCGGCAACCAGTTCGGCCAGGGTTCCGGCGGCAGCGGCACCTACGGCTGGTACACCACGCCGCTCCCCGGCGCGCTCATCACCTCGAGCAACAAGGACTGCACGCAGGTCAGCGGCGGCGGTAACCCGACGGCGATCGGCCGTGTCAACCAGGGCGTCGTCCTCAACAACCTCAAGGACGAGACGCAGCTCGTCAGCCTCACCGGTCCGTCAGGCGGGACCTTCACGCTGACCTTCAACGGCCAGACGACGGTGCCGGTCGCGCGCAACGCGAGCGCGACGACAGTGCAGACGGCACTGGTCGCGCTCAGCAACATCGCGGCGGGTGACGTGAGCGTCACGGCCCCCGCCAACGGCGGCCCGTTCACCATCCGCTTCCAGGGCGCCTTCGCAGCCGCCAACGTCGCGCAGATGACGGCCGCCGGCGCCGGCGGCGTCACCGCATCGGTCTCGACGCTCGGCCAGGGCGGTGCGACGAACTACCTCGCCGCGCCGCCGTTCCCGTCACCGACGATCGCCGCAGACATCTTCGGCGAGCTTTCGATCAACCTGACGGCGGCGCTCGGCGCCGGCGGCGGAAACCCCTGCTTCAACTTCGGCACGGTCTGGCTGCACACCTACAACGGCAACTCGATCTCCTCGATCATGGCCGACTACGTCGTGCCCCAGTCGTTGATCGGCGCGGCCTCGTGTGCGGTCAGCGTCGACAAGAAGGTCGCCGTGAACCAGGATGCCGTGAACGCTCCGGCGAACGCCGGCGACTACCACGAGGGCACTCCGGCCGATCCGAGCACGGCCCAGGTCGGCGACTACCTCTGGTACCGCCTCGCAGTGACCAACAGCGGCACCGTCGCGCTGACGCCGAACGTCACCGACGCGAACTGCGACCTGCCGGTCGGCGCGACGCCGATCGAGAAGAAGAACGCCGCGAACGTCAGCGACCCGACGCCGGGCACGTTCGACTCCGGCGATGTCTGGACGTACCTCTGCAAGCACCAGCTCGCCGCGGGCGATCCCGAGCCCTACGTCAACACCGTCAAGGCAACCGGTACGAACGGCACGTTCACCACGCCCGAGGTGCAGGACACCGCCAGCACCACCAGCAACGGCTCGCTCGTGGTCAAGAAGGACTTCACCGGCCCGTTCGACGCGGCGCACCGCGTGAACCTGCTCGTCGGCGGGGTCGTCAAGGCCGCGAGCGTCGGCGACGACGGCATGACGCCGTCGCAGCCCGTCGGCGGTGGCGCGTCTGTCAGCTTCGGCGAGGGGTTCACGGTCGGTTCGGCGCCCGAGTACACGAGCAGCGCCGCCTGCGTCGACACGAAGGGGACCGCAGGCACGGGCGACGACACACCGGTCAGCTCGACGTTCGACGCGGGTACGCTTTCCGGCGACGTGACTGTCGCCGGCCGCAAGGCGATCCTCTGCACGATCACGAATGCGCGTCGGACGGGTTCGATCCAGGTCGTCAAGGATCTGGATCCGGGCTCTGATGGTGGGCGTTTCAACTTGAGCGTGGATGGGGTCGGTCGTGATGTAGCGAGCGGTCCGGGCATGGGCGGCGCGGATTTCGGTGATCTGTCGCAGTCGGCGGCGATCACGGTCGCGACGGGCGCTTCGCACACGGTCGCGGAGGTCGGTTCGGCCAGTCCTGCGACGAGCCTGTCGGACTACGTCTCGAGCGTTTCGTGCACGAAGAACGGCGGCGCCTACATCGCGTCGACGCTCGCCACTTCGCTCGGCTCGATCAGCGTCGCTGCCGGCGACGCGGTGCTCTGCTCCTTCGTGAACACGCGCAAGGGCTCACTGACCGTGAAGAAGGACTTCACCGGTCCGTTCGAGAGCACGCACCGCGTGAACATCAGCGCCGCGGGCAGCCAGCGCAACGTCGCCTCGGGCGGCGCCAACGACGGGACCGCCGACTTCGGCGACGGCGACGACACCGGCGCGATCACCGTCGACGGCGGCTCCACCGTCGCCTTCTCCGAAGCCTTCGTCGCCCCCGCAACCGCAGCGCAGTACACAGCCTCCGCCCAGTGCGTGGACACCAAGGGCACGGCCGACGGGTCCGACGACACGTCGGTCGCCTCCTCCTTCAGCGCGGGTTCGCTCGCCGGCAGCGTCGGCGTGGCCGCCGGAACGCACATTCGTTGCACGATCACCAACGATCGGCGCACAGGGCGGATCAAGGTCGTCAAGCAGATCGTCCCCGTCGCCGGCCAGCTCGGCGACCCCGGTCTGTTCGACCTGCAGGTCGACGGGTCGACGGAGCGGGCTGACGCGGCCGCCGGCGACGCTACGGCCTTCGTGACCAAGCCGACCGGCTCACACACCGTTGGCGAGCTCGCGGGAGCGAGTACCTCCCTGGCGGACTACGACGCGAGCGTCGCCTGCGCGGACGACTCGGCCGCGGCGGTCGACACCACCGGCGCCGCGACGCCATGGTCACTGACGCTCGCTCCGGGCGTCGACGTCACGTGCACCATCACGAACACGCGCAAGAAGGGCAGCGTCAAGCTCGTGAAGGACATCGTGCCCGTCGACGCCGCGGTGGGCGATCAGGGCCTGTTCGACCTCCACATCGACGGTGAGGGCGCCTACGACGCCACCAAGGACGAGGCCCGCGACGGCGACTTCGTCGAGCTGACGGTGCCGAACGGCCCGGTCGCCCTCTCCGAGACGGCTGACGACGAGACGAGCCTCGGCGACTACCTCACCGCCTTCGCGTGTGAGAACACGGCGCCCGGGAACGGCGACGACCCTGTCATCGGCGCAGGCACGTCGATCACCGGACTCGACGTCAGTGACGGCGACTCGTGGGTCTGCACGCTCACCAACACGCGCAAGCGGGGCACGGTCGCGCTGGTCAAGGACATCGTCCCGGTCGACGCCCAGCTCGGCGATCCCGGCAAGTTCGACCTCGGGATCGACGCCGGCAACGGCTACTTCGCGGGCAGGGACGAGGCAGGCGATGACGAGCTCGTCTCGCTCGTCGTGCCGACGGGCGCGGTCGACCTCTTCGAGTCGGCCGACGACGAGACCGACCTCGCGAACTACGACACCACCTACAACTGCACGAACCTCACGCCCGACAACACCGACGCTCCGGTCAGCGGCTCCGGCGCGTCGATCGACGACCTCGCGGTCACCGCCGGCGACGAGTGGCGGTGCGTGCTGCGCAACGCGCGCAAGCAGGGCGGCGTGCAGCTGACCAAGGTCATCGTCGCCGTCGACACCGTGCTGGGCGATCCGGGCAGGTTCGACCTGGCGATCGACGGCGAGGGCGCCTACGACACGACCAAGAGCGACGCGGTCAACGGCGACTCGATCGCGATCAATGTGCCGAACGGGACCGTAGACCTCAGCGAGACCGGCGGCACCGCGACCAACCTGACCAACTACGACTCGTCCTACCGCTGCGAGAACGTCGCTCCCGGCAACACCGACGCGCCTGTCATCGGCACCGGCACGACGATCACGGGCGTCGTCGTCACCGAGGGCGATCAGTGGCAGTGCACCTTCACGAACACGCGCAAGCGCGGTGACGTCAAGATCGTCAAGGACATCGTCCCGGTGGACGGTCTACTCGGTGATCCGGGCAGGTTCGACCTGCTGATCGACGGTGAAGGCGCCTACGACGCTTCCAGAGACGAGGCCGGCGACGGCGACTCGGTCCAGCGCACGGTTCCGAACGGTCCGGTTGACGTGTCGGAGACGGCTGACGGCGAGACGAGCCTGTCCGACTACGTGTCGAGCTACTCGTGCGTGAACGGCGCCGAGGGCAACACGGACGCTCCGGTCACAGGCGCGGGAACGTCGATCAGCGGCCTCGACGTCACTTCGGGTGATGACTGGACGTGCACGTTCACGAACACGCGCAAGCAGGGCTCGGTGAAGTTGGTCAAGGACGTCGTCCCGGTGGATGAGCAGCTTGGTGATCCGGGCAAGTTCGACCTGCTGATCGACGGTGAGGGCTCCTACGACGCCGCCAGGGACGAGGCCGGCGACGGGGACAGCGTCCAGCTGACGGTTCCGAACGGCCCAGTCGATCTGTCGGAGAGCGCTGACGGCGAGACCAGCCTGAGCGACTACGTCACGACTTACAGCTGCCTCAGCGTGGGCGACGACCCGGTCAGCGGTCAGGGCACGTCGATCGACAACCTGCCGGTCACCGCGGGCGATGCGTGGGTCTGCACGTTCACGAACGCGCGTAAGAGCGGCAGCGTGAGGTTGGTCAAGGACGTCGTCCCGGTGGATGAGCAGCTTGGTGATCCGGGCAGGTTCGACCTGCTGATCGACGGTGAAGGCTCCTACGACGCCGCCAGGGACGAGGCCGGCGACGGCGACAGCGTCCAGCTGACGGTTCCGAACGGCCTGGTCGATCTCTCCGAGACGGCTGACGTCGAGACGAGCCTGTCTGACTACGTGACGACCTACAGCTGCCTCAGCGTGGGCGACGACCCGGTCAGCGGTCAGGGCGCCTCGATCGCAGACCTGCCCGTCAGCGCGGGCGACGACTGGACCTGCACGTTCCGCAACGAGCGCAAGCAGGGCTCGGTGAAGTTGGTCAAGGACGTCGTCCCGGTGGATGAGCAGCTCGGTGATCCGGGCAAGTTCGACCTGACGATCGACGGCGAGAACGCCTACGACGCCGCCAAGGACGAGGCCGGCGACGGCGACAGCGTCCAGCTGACGGTGCCCAACGGCCCAGTCGATCTGTCGGAGAGCGCCGACGGCGAGACCAGCCTGAGCGACTACGTCACGACTTACAGCTGCCTCAGCGTGGGCGACGAGCCGGTCAGCGGTCAGGGCACGTCGATCGACAACCTGCCGGTCACCGCGGACGATGCGTGGGTCTGCACGTTCACGAACACGCGTAAGAGCGGCAGCGTGAGGTTGGTCAAGGACATCGTGCCGGTTGACGGTCAGCTCGGTGATCCGGGCAAGTTCGACCTGACGATCGACGGCGAGAACGCCTACGACGCCGCCAAGGACGAGGCCGGCGACGGCGACAGCGTCCAGCTGACGGTCCCGAACGGCCTGGTCGATCTCTCCGAGACGGCTGACGTCGAGACGAGCCTGTCTGACTACGCGACGACCTACAGCTGCCTCAGCGTGGGCGACGAGCCGGTCAGCGGTCAGGGCACCTCGATCGCAGACCTGCCCGTCAGCGCGGGCGACGACTGGACCTGCACGTTCCGCAACGAGCGCAAGCAGGCCTCGGTCAAGCTGGTCAAGGACGTCGTCCCGGTGGATGAGCAGCTCGGCGACCCGGGCAAGTTCGACCTGACGATCGACGGCGAGAACGGCTACGACGCCGGCAAGGACGAGGCCGGCGACGGCGACTTCGTGGAGATCAGCCTGCCCAACGGCACGGTCGACCTCTCCGAGACCGCCGACGGCGAGACCAGCCTGACTGACTACGTCACGACCTACAGCTGCGCGAACACGGCCGAAGGCAACCAGGACGACCCGGTCAGCGGCGACGGCGCCGTCATCAGCGGCCTCGTCGTCACCTCCGGTGATCGCTGGCAGTGCATCCTGCGCAACGAGCGAAAGAAGGGCCACGTCAAGCTGGTCAAGGACATCGTCCCGGTCGACGAGCAGCTCGGCGATCCCGGCAAGTTCAACCTCACGATCGACGGCGAGAGCGGCTACGACGCCACGACGCCCGACGCCGTCGACGGCGGTCTCGTCGAGCTGACGGTGCCGAACGGCCCGGTCGACCTCTCCGAGACGGCCGGCACGGACACGATCCTGGGTGACTACACGACGACCTACAGCTGCGTGAACGAGGGCGACGGCCCCGTGACCGGCGGCGGCACGTCGATCGCAGACCTGCCCGTCGAGCACGGCGACAACTGGACCTGCACGCTGCGCAACGAGCGCAAGCAGGGCAACGTCCAGCTGACCAAGGTCATCGTCGCCGTCGACAGCAACCTGGGCGATCCGGGCAGGTTCGACCTGCTGATCGACGCCGAGGGCAGCTACGACCAGTCGATGGACGACGCGGCGAACGGCGACTCGATCGCGATCGACGTCCCGAACGGCCTCGTCGACCTGAGCGAGAGCGCCGGTACGGCGACGAACCTCGGGAACTACCTCTCCAGCTACTCGTGCGTGAACACCGCCGAGGGGAACAGCGATGCCCCGGTGAGCGGTGAGGGCACGGCGATCACGAACCTCGACGTCACGCCGGGCGACATCTGGCGCTGCACTTTCACGAACACGCGCAAGAAGGGCGACGTCAAGCTGGTCAAGGACATCGTCCCGGTCAACGGCGACCTGGGTGATCCGGGCAAGTTCGACCTGCTGATCGACGGTGAGGGCGCCTACGACGCCACGAAGGACGAGGCCGTCGACGGAGACTCGGTCCAGCTGACCGTTCCCAACGGCCCCGTCGACCTCTCCGAGACCGCTGACGACGAGACCAGCCTCGTCGACTACGACTCGACGTACCGCTGCGTCAATGCGGCGGACGAGAACGCCGAGCCGGTCAGCGGCGACGGCACGTCGATCGCAGACCTGCCGGTCGACCAGGGCGATGACTGGACCTGCACCTTCACGAACGTCCGCAAGCAGGGGGTCATTCGCCTCGTCAAGGACATCGTCCCGGTCGACGAGCAGCTCGGTGATCCGGGCAAGTTCGACCTGCTGATCGACGGTGAGGGCGCCTACGACGCGATCAGGGACGAGGCCGGCGACGGCGAGCTCGTAGAGCTGGCGGTGCCCAACGGGCTCGTCGACCTGTCCGAGAGCGCCGACGACGAGACCAGCCTCGGCGACTACGTCTCGAGCTACTCCTGCCAGAACGTGCGCCCGGGCAACGAGGATCCGCTCGTCACCGGCGACGGGATCTCGATCTCAGACCTCCCGGTCACGTCCGGCGACCTCTGGACCTGCACGTTCACGAACACGCGTAAGAAGGGCTCGGTGACGTTGGTCAAGGACATCGTCCCGGTCGACGAGCAGCTCGGTGATCCCGGCAAGTTCGACCTGGCGATCGACGGCGAGGGCTCCTACGACGCCGCCAAGGACGAGGCCGGCGACAACGACAGCGTCGAACTCACGGTCCCGAACGGCCCGGTCGACCTGTCCGAGACGGCCGACGACGAGACGAGTCTGGACGACTACATCTCCAGCCATGCATGCCTGAACCTGGCTGAGGGCAACGAGGACCAGCCCGTCAGTGGTGAGGGCCCGTCAATCACTGACCTGCCGGTCTCGGCCGGCGACGACTGGCGCTGCGTGCTGCGCAACGAGCGCAAGAAGGGCTCGGTGACGCTGGTCAAGGACATCGTCCCGGTCGACGCCCAGCTCGGTGATCCGGGCAAGTTCGACCTGGCGATCGACGGCGAGGGCTCCTACGACGCCGCCAAGGACGAGGCCGGCGACAACGACAGCGTCCAGCTCACGGTCCCCAATGGCCCAGTCGACCTCTCCGAGAGCGCCGACGTTGAGACGAGCCTGTCCGACTACGTCACGACCTACAGCTGCGTCAACGAGGGCGACGACCCGGTCAGCGGTCAGGGCATCTCGATCGCAGACCTGCCCGTCAGCGCGGGCGACGACTGGCGCTGCGTGCTGCGCAACGAGCGCAAGAAGGGCTCTGTGACGCTGGTCAAGGACATCGTGCCGGTCGACGAGCAGCTCGGCGATCCGGGCAAGTTCGACCTCCTGATCGACGGCGAGGGCGACTACGACGCCGCCAGGGACGAGGCCGGCGACAACGACAGCGTCCAGCTGACGGTCCCGAACGGCCCGGTCGACCTCTCCGAGGGCGCCGACGACGAGACCAGCCTCGACGACTACACGTCCACCTACGCCTGCCTGAACGTTGCCGAGGGCGGCGACGACCAGCCCGTCAGCGGCGACGGCACCTCGATCAACGACCTGCCGGTCTCGGCCGGCGACGACTGGCGCTGCGTCCTGCGCAACGAGCGCAAGCAGGGCACGGTCACGATCGGCAAGGTCATCATCGCCGTCGATCAGAGCCTGGGCGATCCGGGCAAGTTCGACCTGTCGATCGATGGTGAGGGCGACTACGACAAGACGCTCGCGAACGCGGTCAACGGCAGCTCGACCTCGCTGATCGTGCCGGGCGGCCCGGTCGATCTCTCCGAGGCGGCAGGCGACGAAACGAGCCTCGCCGACTACAGCTCGACCTACGAGTGCGTGAATTCGGCCGACGGAGCTCAGGACGCTCCGGTCACGGGCGAGGGCACGTCGATCGCGAACCTCGTCGTCAAGACGGGCGATGTCTGGACCTGCACCTTCACCAACACCCGCGACAAGGGCCACGTGAAGCTGGTCAAGGACGTCGTGCCGGTCGATGAGCAGCTCGGCGATCCGGGCAAGTTCGACCTGGCGATCGACGGCGAGGGCGACTACGACGCGACCAAGGACGAGGCCGGCGACGGCGACTCCGTCGAGCGCGATGTCCCCAACGGCCCCGTCGACCTCTCCGAGAGCGCCGACGACGAGACAAGCCTCGGGGACTACATCAGCAGCTTTGAGTGCGTGAACAACGCGGTCACGGAGTCCGAGCCGGTGAGCGGGTCAGGCACCGTCATCAGCGACCTGCCGGTGAGGGCGGGCGACGACTGGACCTGCACGCTGCGCAACGAGCGCAAGAAGGGCAAGGTCACGGCTGTCAAGCATCTCAACCCGTCGACCGACGGCGGCCTCTTCGACCTCTCGATCGATGGCCCGCTGGGCTACGACAAGACGGCGAGCGATCGCAGTCACGGCGGCTCGGTCACCATCTCCCTCCCGACCGGCTCGGCGGACGTCGCCGAGGCGGCCGGATCCGGCACGGCGCTCGGCGCGTACATCTCCAGCTACCGCTGTGAGAACGTGGCGCAGGGCACCGAGGACGATCCGATCAGCGGCGACGGGACCTCGGTCGACGAGATCGCCGTGACCGCCGGCGACGACTGGGTCTGCACGTTCACGAACGTCCGCAAGCCGCAGATCGTCGTCAAGAAGCTGGCCGAGCCTGCCGGCGACGACGTCACCGGTTTCAGCTTCACGTCGAACCTGCCGTCCACCGCGGCGAGCGAAGGCTCGCAGGAGATCGGCCAGGACGGTGCGTTCAGCCTGAAGCACGGCCAGCAGGTCCAGACGCTCGCCGCACCGGGCCGCTACTCGGTGACCGAGTCCGACGTCTACGCGCTCAACTACAAGCTCAAGAGCGCCGTGTGCGACGAGAGCGTGCCGAATAACGAGCAGTTCGACCTGGCATCCAACGAGCAGAGCGACAGCGATCGGACGCGCAGCTTCACAGCGGATCCGGGCGATGTCATCACCTGCACGTTCATCAACGAGAAGCTCGTCGGCCTGCAGGTGGTCGCCAAGACGCCGAAGTCGCAGTCGGTCTACCTCGACCAGAACGTCAGCTACCAGTACGAGGTGACCAACACCGGCACCTCCGACCTGACCGACGTGACGGTCGCCGACGACAGGTGCCCCGGCCCGGCGACCCGCCAGGCGGACGGGATCGGTGACGGCGACTCAGTGCTCGAGCCGGGCGAGAAGTGGGTCTACACCTGCACCGTGGCGGCCTCGGCGATCTTCACCGGCGACGTCACACAGGTGACGAACACGGTGACCGTCAACGCCAAGGACCAGGAGGGCAAGCCGGTTGCACCGTCGCAGGACACCGCGGTCACCAACCTGCTGAAGCCCGGCATCACGATCGACAAGACCGGTCCCGCGTCGGCGACGGCGGGTGACCTGATCACCTACAACCTCGCGGTCACGAACACGGGCAACACGGTGTTCAATGACGGCATGGTCATCCTCGCCGACGCCCAGTGCCAGGCCCCGCCGGCGCTGTTGACCAAGAACGGCGACAGCTCGCCGGCGACGCTGAGCCCGGGCGAGACATGGACGTACTCCTGCCAGGTGCAGACGCTGCTCGGCCAGCAGAAGGTCGACAACACCGGCTCGGTCACAGGTACCGATCAGGGCGGCCGTCACGTGACGGCGACCGACGTCGCGAGCACCGCGCTGTCGCAGCCCGCGATCCAGGCGCTGCCGAACCCGACCCAGAGGTTCACGCCCGGGACGGCGAAGCTCCGCGGCACCGTCGGATGTGCAACGGCGACCTACGCCAAGGCGACGATCAGCGGCAGGCAGATCAAGAGCGTCACCTACTTCGTGAACGGCAAGAAGCTGAGCACCCTCACGAAGCCGACGAAGGGCAACTCGTACACGCTCCGCGTCAAGGTCCGCAGCCTCGAATACGGCGCCCACAAGGTCACCGCGCGCGTCGTCTTCGTCGAAGCGGCGCGCACCAAGACCAAGACGCTGCAACTGCAGTTCAGCCGTTGCCTGCCGCGCGTCGTGCAGCCGAAGTTCACCGGCTGACCTGAAAAATTTCGGACGGGGGTCCGAAACAGACGGCCGCGCTCTCGGGGAGGGGGGCGCGGCCGTCGCTCGTTCTGGGGGCGGTGCAGCCCGCGGGTCGAACAGGCGTCCAATGTGGGCGCGTCCTTAGTGGGCCGAACGTCCACGAACCCGCATTCCGGCTCGCAAAACGGGGATCCGCGCCGATGTGGGGGACATGCGCCGCGTGTCCTTCCTCGTCGCCCTGGCCCTGCTCGCGGCGATCGCCGCTCCTTCGACCGCGTTCGCGGCTGACTGCCCTGGAGCAGACCTGCGGCCGGCGGCGGACAACATCGCGGACGTGGGCCAGGCAACGCTCTGCCTGTTGAACGCGGAGCGGACGGCCCGCGGACTCGTCGCGCTCACCGAGCAGCAGCAGCTCACGCAGTCCTCGGTCGCCTTCTCAGCGCTGATGGTCGAGCAGCACTTCTTCGCGCACGTCTCGCCTGACGGCGGGACGCTTACGTCGCGCCTCGGGGCGAGCGGCTACCTGGCCCGCCCGGGCGGATGGACCGTCGGCGAGAACATCGCGTGGGGCGAGTCGTATCTCGCCTCGCCGGCCAAGATCGTTCAGGCCTGGATGGATAGCCCACCACACCGCGAGAACGTCCTCAGCACGGAGTTCGAGGAGATCGGCCTCGGGATCGTCACCGGCGTTCCGTTCAGCGGCAACCTGGGCGCCACCTACACCACCGACTTCGGCCGCCGCGACCCTGTCGCCAACCCGGATGAGACCGACGACGTTCAGTCGAACCCAGCAGCCAGCGGCGCAAAGGGCGAGGTCCGGGCTGCCCCGCGAAAGCGCTCCTCCGCGCGCAGGTCGCAGCCGCGCAAGAGCCACAACGCTCGCGGCGACCGCGCCCGCAATCGCTCGGCCCGCCAGACGAAGAAGGCTCGGCGGGCCCTCTCGATGCGCGCCATCACGGCCGGCGTCGCCCGCTGATACGCCCGCTTGGCGGCCCATAGAGCCGCTTTTCGCGGTTCTTCCGCCGCTGGACGTATGTTCGAGCGGGGATCCGTCCCGCGCGCGGATATGCTTCGGCGCACTTGAAGGCTCGTGGGCGATGGGCGCCCGGACGAGGCGTGGCCGTTGAGCTTGTCGAAGAACCTCGCGCCAGGAAGCGCGGGGAGGGGGGATGACAGGATGCAATCGTCGTTGAACCGGCCGTGGGGGCGTCGCCGTCTTTCCGTGCGAAGCGCGATGCTGACGGGAGCGATGGCGCTGCTGACGCTCGCGATCACGGCGCCCGGCGCGTTCGCCTGGCACGCCCATCTGCAGGTGCGCAAGATCACCCTCGGTGGCCCGCCGAGCGATGTCTTCAACTTCAAGATCGAGAAGACGCCGAACCTCTACGAGGACATCTGGGACCCCGGATACAAGCTGTTCGATCTCCACGGTGCTCCGAGCGCGGCAGGGCCCTGGTACGAGCGCTATGGCCCGGGCCCGTCACCGTCCAGCGCCAACATGGAGAGCTTCGGCGATCTGTGGGCCGGATACGACCACGGCTTCGCCGATTGGGTCACCTACAAGGTCTCGGAGCTCAGCTCGGCGCCGTCACCCCTGAGCGATTACACGACGACGGCCGCATGCGAGATCAACGGCGGTACGACGTGGACCACCAGCAACGAGGTCACCGAGCAGTACGGACTTTGGTCCTACACGGCGGGGGTCACGGACGGGCAGACCCACGTCTCCACGTCGGTGCGCTGGATCAACGACGTCCGCTACGTCACGACCTGCACCTTCACGAACCGCTACAGGGCCCGCGTTCGCGTCAAGAAGACGTTCGCCGACCCGGTCACCGCACAGCCCTCGGTGATCGCCGAGATCAACGGCTCGGTTCGCGCCCGCGCGACCGACGACGGGACGCCCGTCGCGCCAGCCGACACGACGCTCGAGCACGGGGAGAACACCGAGTGGGTCAACGTGCCCGTCGGGCCGGAGGGCCCGACCGCGCCGGTCGTCGTCGCCGAGCGCGACGGAGACGCCGGCGACCCGCCGCTCAGCGCTTACGCCGCGACGATCGACTGCGGCGCGGGGATCACCGCGACGCTCGACGCGCAGAGCGGCAAGTGGACGCTCGGCGGCATCCAGCCCGGCCAGGACGTGACGTGCACGATCCACAACACCCGCAAGGTCGATCCGCCGCCGACGACTCCGCCCACCAGCCAGCCCTCGGCGGGTGCAGTGCAGAGCGACGTCGCTGGCGGCGCGACGAGTGGCCTGACGACCGCAGGCGGCGCTGCTCGCCTCAGCGGGACGGTCGGCTGCGCGAGTGCGCGCTACGCGCACGCGTCTGTCAGCGGCTCGAAGATCCGGCGCGTCACGTTCTATGTCAACGGACGCAAGGTGAAGACGCTCGCGCGACCCAACGCCGGCAAGCTCTACCAGCTGCGCTACCGCACCAAGGGCCTGCGGGCGGGGAGCTACGCGGTGCGGGCACGTGTCGAGTTCACATCAGCGAGCAAGACCGCACCGCGCACCTTCGGCCTGCGGTTCAGCCGCTGCTCGCGGCGGGCGGTGCGACCGACGTTCACGGGCTGACATGGCCCCCCGCTCCGGGGCGGGCCTGCACCGCCCGCTCCGGACGCAAGCGAGCGTGCACGATCGGCGCTCGAGATCACTCGCCGGCGCTACCGTTCGAGCTGTGTCGTGACTGGATCAAGGATGAGAACACTCACGCGGCCGACGTCGCTTGTCGCTGCTCTGGCCCTGGCGGTCGCAGCGACCGGGTCCTCGGCGGCGTCTGCGCAGGCTCCCACCACGCCACCTGACGTCGATCCATCGACGGGCGGGGGCACGGTCACGAATGCGCAGCCGGTCGGTGGATCGGCGCTGCAGCTCCTCTCGAACGAGCGCACGCTGAGTCGCTGGGCGCATCCGGCTCGTCTGGCGGACATCTACCAGCGCCACAGCGGACGCTCACTGAGGGTCGCGCGGCTGCGCTTCTTCACCGAGGACGGCTTTCCCGAGGTCTACCTGCTGCTTTCGAGATGGACGAGCCCGGCTGGCAAGGAATGGGTGAGGATCAGGATCCCCAAGCGTCCCAACGGCAGGACCGGCTGGATCCCGCGCGAGGCGCTGGGACCCTTCAACGTCGTGCGCACGCAGCTGATCGTGAACCGCAAGACGCTGCGCGCGACGCTCTACGAGCGCGGCCGCGCGATCTGGTCGGCGAGGATCGGAATCGGCGCGCTCGGCACGCCGACGCCGGGCGGCAAGTTCTGGATCCGCGAGAAGTTCCGCTTCAAGGACACGCCGATCTACGGCACGCACGCGCTCGGCACGGCGGCATACGCGCCGACGCTGAGCGACTGGCCGAACGGGGGGGTGGTCGGGCTGCACGGAACGAACCAGCCGGAGCTCATCCCCGGGCGTCCGTCGCACGGCTGCGTGCGGATCAGAAACGATGAGATCGCGCGTCTCTACAGATTGATCCCGTTGGGCACTCCGCTGCTGATCAGATAGCTGCAAGACCTCGTGCAACCTGGTCCAGCGGGCGCTGTTAGCGTCGCCGCACGCCGAGTCGCCGTTCCTCAGGGGACGGCGAACGGGGGAACCAGTGCGGCCAAGGACCGGCCGCTGGGGCGAATCGCCGCAACGAGCGGCGTAGCGCTCGCGCGCACAGCGCGGGCGCGAGCCCGTCAGCTCACCTCGTAGGCGCACGACCATGACGGAGTTCTTCCACATGCGCCGCGGGATGCCGCGGATCGCCGCCGCGTTCGTCTGCGCGCTCGCTTTCGCGTACGCCGGCTCGTGCGCGTTGGCCCCCGTTGCACGGGCGTTGCCGACGCTGGAGCCTGGTGACCACGGGCGCTCGGTCGAGCGCCTGCAGCGGGCGCTGGGGCTAGGGGCCGACGGCATCTACGGCAAGGCGACGGCGCGTGTCGTGCGCCGCTTCCAGCGCACTCACGACCTCAAGGCCGACGGCGTCGTCGGCCGCGCGACGTGGCGCATGCTGCGCCGCAGCGGCCGCTCCGGGCGTGGCCACGCACGGCGTCCGAGGCCGAGCGCCGCGGTGAAGACCTTGCAGCGCAAGCTGGGGATCGGCGCCGACGGCGTCTTCGGACCGGGTACCGGGCGCGCGGTGCGCAGCTTCCAGCGCGGGTCGGGCTTGGAGCCCGACGGCGTGGTGGGAGCAGCGACCTGGGGTGCGCTGGGTCTCTCAGTCGAGCGCCCGGTGCTCAAGCGCACCGTGCGACGTAGCCGTGCTGGGACCCGCGCCGGCGGTCTGCCGCTGCGCGTGCGTCGCGCGATCCGCGCAGCCGGCGTGATCGCTGACAAGCCCTACCGCTACGGCGGCGGGCACGGACAGTTCGAGGACAGCGGATACGACTGCTCCGGCAGCGTGTCCTACGTGCTGCGCGCTGCGGGCGCGCTGCGCAGCCCCCTGGACTCAGGCTCGCTGATGGGCTGGGGCAGCCCGGGCAAGGGCCGCTGGATCACCGTCTACGCCCACGGCGGCCACACCTTCATGACGGTCGACGGCAAGCGGTTCGACACGACCGGTCGCTCGCAGACCGGCTCTCGCTGGCAGCCGACGATGCGGTCCACCGCCGGCTATGTGGTCCGTCACCCGCCGGGTTTGTAGGCAACTCTTCCCCGATTCAAGCGCTTGCTCGTGGCTGCGCGCCTGCGCGCGGCGATGCCCATTAGCATCGACCCCGAGGATCGATGACTGACGAGCAGACCGACAAACGGAGGACCCACGCGCCCGCGGGGCGCGGGCGTAGCGGCGCGGAGGCGACGCGCCTGGCGTTCGCACTCGTGCTGGGCGCGCTGCTGGCGGTCTTCGCGGTCCTGAACACGGGCGAGGTCAAGGTCGACTGGGTCCTCGGCTCGGCGCAGACGCCGTTGATCCTGGTGGTCCTCATCTGCTTGGTCTTCGGCTTCGCAGGCGGCTATGCGCTGGCCCGCAAGGGCGCCCGCGCACGGCGCCGGAAACGATGACGCAGTCGCACGCGGCGCCGCCCGTCATCTGGCAGCCCTCGGACGCGATGGTCGAAGAGGCCAACCTCGCGCGCTTCCTGGACTGGCTCGCGGCGGAACGCGGGCTGCACTTCGGGCGCCGCGACTACGAGCGGCTGTGGCGCTGGTCGGTCGATGACCTGGAGGGGTTCTGGCGCGCCGTCTGGGAGTACTTCGACGTGCAGGCCGATGGCGATCCGGCCCCGGTGCTCGCGCGCCGCGAGATGCCGGGGGCCCGATGGTTCCCGAACGTCGCGCTGAACCACGCCGAGCACGTGTTCCGCGGCAAGGACGACGAGCACACGGCGATCATCGCGGACGGCGAGCTCGGCGAGCAGCACGAGCTGACATGGGGTGAGCTGCGTGCTCTGACCGCCCGGATCGCCGGGGGGCTTCGGTCCTGCGGAGTGGCCGAGGGGGACCGCGTCGTCGCCTACATGCCGAACATCCCCGAGACGATCGCGGCGTTCCTCGCTGTGGCGAGCCTCGGGGCCGTGTGGTCGAGCTGCTCGCCCGACTTCGGCGTGCGTTCGGTCGTCGATCGCTTCGCGCAGGTCGACCCCAAGGTGCTGCTGGCGGTCGACGGGTACCGCTACGGCGGGAAGGACTTTGACAAGCTCGCGGTCGTTGCCGAGCTCGAGGCGCAGATGGTGAGCGTCGAGCGAACCGTCGTGCTGCCCCACCTGGCGAGCGATCCACAGCTCGGGGGGCTGCGTGCGGGGATGTCCTGGGAAGAGCTGCTGTCCGCCGGCGACGACGGCCCGCTCCGCTTCGTCCGGGTGCCGTTCGACCACCCGCTCTGGGTGCTCTACTCGTCCGGGACGACGGGTCTGCCCAAGGCGATCGTCCACGGGCACGGCGGGATACTGCTCGAGCACCTCAAGAAGATGCACCTCCACGTCGACGCGCGGCCCGGCGACCGCGTGTTCTGGTTCACGACGACCGGCTGGATGATGTGGAACTTCCTCGTCGGAGTGCTGCTCACCGACGCGGCGATCGTGCTCTACGACGGCAACCCTGGGTACCCGGACCTCGATCGTCTATGGGATCTCGCGGAGCAGACCGGGATGACCTGCTTCGGCGCGAGCGCCAGCTACATCGCCTCCTGTATGAAGGCCGGCGTGCATCCGGCTGCGGGACGCGATCTGTCGAGGCTGCGCGGCGTCGGCTCGACGGGGTCGCCGCTCTCGCCGGAGGGCTTTCGCTGGGTCGCCGACGAGCTGGGCGGGCACGTCTGGCTGTTCTCGACGAGCGGCGGGACCGATGTGTGCACGGCTTTCGTCGGAGGCGTCCCGACGCTGCCCGTCCACCAGGGTGAGCTGCAGGCGCGCGCGCTGGGCGCGGCGCTCGCCGCGTTCGATGCCGACGGCCACGAGGTCGTCGGCGAGGTCGGCGAGCTCGTGATCACCGAGCCGATGCCGTCGATGCCCGTCTCGTTCTGGGACGACGAAGACGGCCGGCGGCTGCATGACAGCTACTTCGACATGTATCCGGGCGTCTGGCGCCACGGCGACTGGATCGAGATCACCGAACGCGGCAGTGCCGTCATCTACGGCCGCTCGGACTCGACGATCAACCGCGGCGGCGTCCGGATGGGCACCTCGGAGATCTACAGGGCTGTGCTCGCGCTGCCGGAGGTCGTGGACGCGCTGGTGGTGGACGTCCCGCGCGAGGGGGAGGAGAGCTGGATGCCGCTGTTCGTGGTGCTCGCCCCCGGCGCCCGGCTCGATGCCGATCTGACTGCGGAGCTGGCGCGCAAGGTGCGCCAGGACTGCTCTCCGCGGCACGTCCCGAGCGAGGTCTTCGCGGTCGCCGAAGTACCGAGGACGCTGTCGGGCAAGGTGCTCGAGGTGCCCGTCAAGCGGATCCTGATGGGCGAGGATCCCTCGCGGGCGGCGAGCCGTGACTCGCTGGTCAACCCGAACGCGCTCGATTGGTTCGTGGAGTTCGCGCGTGAGCGCTCGCCGGCGCCGTGAAGGCGTCGCGCTGGACCACCTCGCCCGCGAACTTCGCCCGCCTGATGGCCGGGCTGTGGCTGTTCGGCACCGGTGAGGGGCTCGTCGTCGCCTCTTCGCTCGGCAACTCGCCTTGGACCGTGCTCGCCGAGGGCGTCAGCCTCAACACGGCGCTGAGCGTCGGCGGCGCGACGATCGCGATCAGCGCCGCGGTGCTCTTGGTCTGGCTCCCGCTGCGCCAGCTTCCGGGTCTCGGGACCGTGATGAACGCGATCGTGATCGGGATCGCGATCGATGTCACGCTCTCTCTCGTCGGCGACGACGCCGCGCTCCTGGTGCGCTGGACGTTGCTGGTGGGCGGAATCGGGCTCGTCGCCCTCGGCAGCGGGCTTTACCTCGGCGCGGCGCTCGGCCCGGGTCCGCGCGACGGGCTGATGACCGGTCTGCACCGCGTGAGCGGCGCGCCGCTCGGGGTGACGCGAACGGCGATCGAGGTCGCCGCGCTCACCGGCGGATGGCTGCTGGGGGGCACGCTCGGTCTCGGCACGCTCGTGTTCGCGCTGACGATCGGCCCGGCCGTCGGCATTGCGGTACGGCGCATGTCGCTCGTGCCGGCGCACGAGCTGTAGGGCAGCGACAGTCGCGATCAGGCTGCCGAGACGGGCTCGCGGGCGCCCACGCGCACTCCGGCGAACGTCCCTCCGTCGACGGGCGGCCAGTCGAAACGGGCTCGCAGACGCGCCATGACCTTGCGGTAGGCGACCATGTTCAGGTAGTTGGCCATGCGGTCGGTTCGGACGTGGCGCACGCCGCCGGAGAGGTCCGGGGTCTCGGTCTCGACAGTCCGCCGGAAGCGCGCATGGGCGACCGGGTCGGTCTCGGCTAGCTTCGTCGCGCGCGCGATCAGGTCGGCCATCTCGTCGAACAGCGCGTACGCGCCGCCGTCGCCCTCGGTGAACCCGATCCCGGCCAGGCCGTCGTGCTCGCGGCTGAAGAGGTGCAGGTACAGGTCCGCGCGCCCGCCCTTCCAGCGCAGAAGCGATTCGTCGACGTACGGGATCTGCCAGCGGTAGCCCGTGGCCAGCACGACGACGTCGAACGGCTCGCGCGCGCCACCCTTGAACAGAACGTCATCGCCGTCGAACCCGCTCACGTCCGGCCGAACCGTCAGGTCGCCATGGCGCAGGTAGTGAAGGATCTGGTCGTTGACGATCGGGTGCGTCTCGAACAGGCGATGGTCCGGCTTCGGCCATCCGTGCTTCGTCGGGTCGCCGATCTGCGCTCGCAGAAGACGCGTCAGAACTCGTTGCGCCACGGGCATCGGCAGGTGCGGGCCCTTCTCGGCGAACTCGTCCGCAGGGACGCCGAACAGGTACTTCGGCACGATGTGGTAGCCGCGGCGCACGCTGATCGCAGCCGCGGCGGCGGCGCCCGCAGCGTCGCAGGCGATGTCGACGCCCGAGTTCCCCGCGCCGACGACGAGCACTCGCTTCCCCGCCAGCAATGCGCTGCTGCGGTAGTCGTGCGAGTGCAGAAGCTCGCCGCCGAACGTCTCCTCGCCGGGAAGCTTCGGCGTGTTGGGGAACCACGTCGTCCCGTTCGCGCAGAGCAGGGTGCGATACCGGCGGGTCTCGCCGGTCGAGAGCGTCACCGTCCAGCCGTCGTCTTCGCGCTCAGCGCGCTCGACGCCGGTTCCGAGCTCGATGGCACGGTACAGGTCGTATTCGCGTGCGAAGTCGCGCAGGTACGCGAGCACATGGCGATGCGATGGATAGTCGGGGAGGTGCTCCGGCATCGGGTAGCCGTGGAACCCCGACATCGAGCGCGAGGAGATGAAGTGCGCAGAGTCGTAGATCGGCGAGCCTGGGTTCTGCTGGTCCCAGATCCCGCCGATGTCCTCGTGACGCTCGAAGACATCGACGTCGAGACCGTGCGCGAGGAAAGCCCGCGTCGCGGCGAGGCCTCCCGGCCCGGCGCCGACGATGCAGTGATCAGCCATGGCGCCGGACAGTACCTTTACGCGCCGGTATCAGCCCGCCGGCGCGCTGCCTTCGGCCAGAGCGCACGGCTATCGTCGGTTCGTGGGCACAGTCGATCCGCCGACCGAGCCGCTCGCCGGCGAGCATGAGCGGGACTCGCTCGGCGCCCTGTTCCTGCGCTTCCTGAAGTTCGGCTGCCTCGCCTTCGGGGGCCCGGTGGCGCAGATCCACATGATCAAGGCCGAGTGCGTCGACGAAGAGAAGTGGATCACGCAGGAGGCGTTCAGGCGGCTGCTCGGCGTGTATCAGGTGATGCCCGGACCCGAGGCGCACGAGCTGTGCGTGTACCTCGGAACGCTGCGACGCGGCAAGGTCGGCGGTGTGCTCGCCGGGCTCGGTTTCATGCTGCCCGGCTTCCTGCTGATGCTGGGACTCTCCGCGCTGTACGTCGAGGGCGTGCTCGACGGCTTCGACGCGGTGTTCTACGGGCTCAAGCCGATCGTCGCGGCGCTCGTGGTCGCGGCCGTGATCCGGCTCGCCCGCAACGTCATCGACGATCGCGCGCTGGTGCTGATCGCCGTCACGGCCTTCGTCGTGACGTTGTGGCGGCCCGGTGCGTTCGCGCTCGTGCTCGCCGGCGCCGGGCTGGCCAACTGGTCTTGGCGCGCACGCCCGCCCACGACGTCGACACTCGCATTCGTGCCGGAGGCGGGGCTCGCCGTCGTCGCCGCACTGGGCGTCCTCGCGAGCGTCGCCGCATTCGTGCCCGACACGCTGGTGTCGGGGCTGAAGACCGGCTCGCTCACGTTTGGCGGCGCCTACACGGCGATCCCGTTCCTGCAGCACGATGCCGTCACCGTTCACGGCTGGCTGACGACCGCCGAGTTCCTGGACGGGATCGCCATCGGCAGCGTGCTGCCGGCGCCGCTGATCATCTTCTCCACGTTTGTGGGCTACGTGGCGAGCGGACTCGGCGGGGCCTTCGCGATGACCGCCGGCATCTTCCTGCCGGCGTTCCTCCTGCCGATCCTGCTGCACGAGCGGCTCGTCGCGATCACCGGCAACCCGCGCGCGCGGGCGTTCCTGGCCGGCGTCACCGGCGGCGTGATCGGATTGATCGCCGCCGTCGCCATCGACGTCGGACGTGCAGGGCTCGTGGACGCGCCGACTGCCGTGATCGCCGTGATCGCCCTCGTCGTGATGATCCGCTCGCGCTCGAAGCTGACCGTGCTGTACCTCGTCGGCGCCGGCGCCGCGGCCGGTGTCCTCGTCCAGGCGTTGGGGGTCTAGCTCGCCGCCAAGCCCCTGCGCACGCGGACGTGTGACACCACCGGGCCGGATGCGCGCGTCACTGCGTCGCCTGTACGACGAATGTGCACTCCTCAGCCCTACGGCCGATTGGGCTGGCTACGGTCGCCGCGCATGCCGGCCGAGCAACCAAGGGACTCGCCCTTTCGCCCAGCGCCGTCGAAGCGGCCTGGCGAACGCTCCAGACTCGCGGTAGAGGCGGTGCGGCTTTCGATCGCGGTTGCGGTCGTCATCGCGGCGGCGGCCGTCGCGGATGCCGTCTCCGGCGACGACGAGCGAGCCGCCCTCGAGCACGAATCGACGCGCTTGGTCGCGCTGCCGTACTGGGCGTTCGAGAAGGCCGCTCGGCGGCGCAGCGCGCCGTTCGACTGGTCGACCGACGGATGCAGCCGCACGCCGCGCGTGCTCGCCACCCGCTTCGCGGGACCATGCCGACAACACGACTTCGCCTACCGCAACCTCGGCCGTGGACTTCGCCTGAGCGCCACGGAAGACGCCCGGGACTGGGCCGACGCGCGGTTTCACGACGAGCTGCGGCGACGCTGCGGCGAGCTGTTCACCGGCCGGCGCCTCGCGCGTTGCCGCTTGGGCGCGCGGGGGATGTGGGCCGCGGTGCGCCGCTACGGGCCGCGATGGAACCCAGCGCGAACCGCCCAGCGAAGCCTCCGCGACACCGCCGGCTGCACGATCGTCGCCCAAGGGGCGGGAGCGCCAGACTCGCGTGTCATCCGAATCAGAGGCCAGCCGGCGACGCTCACGACCGCCCCGCCGACTCGGCTGCAGAAACGTACCGTGGAGGTACGCAACTACACGAGTGTCGACGCGGCAGCCCACAGGTCGACATAATCACTCGCCAGCGTGGGGGCGGTCATTCGGGTTCGCCGGGAGCGAACTCGCGCTCTTCGAACGCCTGGCGCTCGGGAACCGGGTCGAGGACCCCGAGCAGCTCACCGACCCGGCAGACGAGCAGGCGTTCCTCGTCGACCTCGACCCAGACGCCCGCGGACGCCGGGAAGACGACGTGATCACCCGGGGCGACCGGCATGTTCACCCCGGCGGACTGCCACCAGTCGATGCCGGGGCCGACAGCGAGGACGATCCCGTGCTGAGGCGGGGGCTCGTGATCGCCCGGCGGCACGACCAGGCCGGAGCGCCGGACCCTGTCCGGGTCAAGCTCCTTGATGACCACGCGGTCGAACAGCGGTCGCAGCTCGTGCCTCATGCGCCGTCCAGGATACGTATCGCTCCGCGCGGAGCGGCAGACGTGGAGGCCATGCACCGACGAGTCGACCGCGAGCGCGCCGCCTTCAGAACCCTCCCGGCGCAGCAGGACTTCACATAACGGACATTATCGAGCATTCAAAGAGCCGTGAGCCGCACGATGCGGTCGCGTCTGCGCTGCCCGGACGCGCTGACCTGAGTGATCCGCAGCCGGTACGTGCCCGCCCTGAGCTTTCGCTCGGGGAGCAGCGTGAGCGCCTGCGCCAGCGTGCGGCCGGTCCCCGTCGCCCACCGTCTGCCGCCGCGACGCAGTTCGACGCGCACCCAGGAGCGGCCGAGCGGCGCGTCGCGGGCAAGCCTGCGCAGCCTTTCGGTCGTGGCCGTGTCGGCGCGGCCCGCGAGGATCCGGCACGCCGACCCCTTGCAGCGCACGAGCGGACCGGTGACGGCCGACCTACGGACCTCCTGGGTGAGTGGCTGCACCCCGGCCAGGACCTGCTGGTCGGCGGGAGCGGGAGCCGATGCCGGCGGGTCGCCGCCGCCGGGTGGCGGGCTCGATCCGGCTCCTGGGCCGCTGAGCCAACGGACCAGGTTGTTGGCGCTGTCGGCGACGAAGAGGTCACCCACACCGTCGATCGCGACCGCCGCGGGGCCGGACAGCGTCGCTGCCGTGGCCGCGCCGCCGTCGCCGCAGGCCGGCGGCTGAGAGCAGAGCTCGCCGGTGCCGGCGATCGTGGAGATCGTCCTGCTGATGCGCCGGATCTTGTTCGCGCCGCTGTCCGCGACGTAGACGACGTCACCCGAGACCGAGACCCCGAGCGGGCCGGTCAGCTTGCCCGTGGTGGGCGGCCCGCCGTCGCCGCACGGCGTCGTCGGCACCGCGCACGCTGAGCCGTCGCCCGCGATCGTCGCGATGCTGCCAGTGCTCGCGGTGATCTTGCGGATCCGGTGAGCGCCCGTGTCGGCGACGTAGACGTTACGGGCGCCGTCGAGCGCGATGCCGCCCGGCGCGTTGAACGCCGCACCGCTCGCTGGGCCGCCGTCGCCGCAGGTGACGGTGCAGGTCGCCCCGGTGCCGGCCGCCGTCGAGATGAGAACCGCCGTCACCTTGCGGATGCGGTTGTTCCCGGTGTCCGCGACGTAGACGTCGCCGCTGACGGGGTCGATCGCGACGCTGCTCGGCGTGTTGAGCATCGCGCTCGTCGGCGCTGCGCCGTCTCCACAGGCGGTGAACGCGTCCGCGCACTGCTCGCCGGACCCGGCGACAGTCGTCAGCGTGCCGGTGGCCGACAAGCGCCGGATGCGGTGAGTGCCGGAGTCGGCGATGTAGAGGCCGCCGTCGGAGCCGAGCGCGAGCCCGCGCGGGTACGCAAGCTGGGCCGTCGTCCCAGCTCCGCCGTCGCCGCAGGCGGACGTCGCGACCGGGCACGGGGCTCCGGTGCCGGCAACGGTCGTGATCGAGCCGGACGTCGTGAGCTTGCGAACCTTGTGGTCGTCGGTGTCGGCGATGTACACCGCTCCGTCGGGCGCGACCGCGATCCCGCCCGGGCTGGTCAGGCTTGAGTCGATCGCGGACGGCCCGTCGCCACAGGTCGAGATCGACGGAACGCACGAGACGCCGTTCCCGGCGATCGTCCAGATCGTCCGGCCGCCGGCCACGTAGCCGGCCGTGACCGGCGCGACGAGACCGGCGAACGTCGCCGCGACGAGGAGTGAGAGCAGCGATCGACGGAGCATCTTCAGCGGGCCTCCACGAAGAGGGTCTGGGCCGCGATCCCGAGCGGCCCCTGAGTGTCGTAAAGCGCGGACCGGGCCATGCCGACACCGGCCGGGTCGGCGACCGACTCGGCGTCGAGCAGGATCCAGTCCCCCGCCGGCTCCCTGTGCAGGTGCACCGTCAGGTCGGTGTTCACAAAAAGGTGACTGTCGAAGTCGAGCACGCGGCTCACACCGTTACCGAAGTCCGCAGCCGCGACCGCGAGCTGCAGCGCGGTCGGGCGCTCGTCACCGACGAGCGGGCGCGCGAACCTGAACCACGCGCGCGCGGGCCCAGGCTCGGCGTAGGAGCCCTCGACCCAGCGGATCTCCATCCCGGTGCGATGGAAGCCCTCGTCACCGGTGTCGGCCGGAAACGGCGTGTGGACGGCGGCCTCCGGTCCGGGGAAGGGTACGCCCGCCGGGGCCAATGCGAGATCGGGCAGGTCGACCGCGCGGCGCCGCAGGCGCACGGCACGCGCGCGCACGATCACCCCTGCGTCCGCTCGCAGCTCCGCCTCGACGAGCTGCAGACGCTTCCCGTGGCGCGCGATCGTGGCCTGCGCCGCGAGCGGCGCCAGCGACACCGGCCCGAGGTAGTCGTACGTGACCCGCGCCACGAACATGTCCGCCCCGGGGTCGAGCCGCTCGATCTCGCGTGCGAGCAGTGCTGCCGGAGCGCCGCCGTGCTGGGTTGCGGCGTCCCACGGGCCGCGCGTGTGGGCGCTCGGCACGTAGCGACCGTCGCGCTCCTCGAACAGCGGATCGCTCATCGCAGCGCCTTTCGGATGACGAGCCGCAGGCCGGACCACGTCTCGTCGATCGCGCAGACCTTCACGTCGACGAGCCCGAGCGGGAGCGCGACATCACGGATGACGTCCTCCGTGATGTCCGTCGGCATCCCCGAACTGCGCTTGGGCCACGCGGCCCAGACCGCCCCGTCGGGACGGATCGCCTCCTGCAGCCGCGGCAGCTCACGCTCCAACTGGGCGCGGCGGGTCGCGAAGCAGACGACCAGATCGACGGGCGCCGTTGCGCGCGTCTTGACACGCGTCCCGTCCGGCAGCTCACCGAGCAGCGCCCCGAAATGCTCTGGCGCCCGCACCCATGCGGCGCGCGTCCCCGCCTTGATCCCGAGCTTGCGCGGCAGCGGGGTCCCGCTGTAGCCGGCCGTGCTCATCGCTCGTCCTCGACGGCGCGAGTCGCCTCGTGCGCGAGCTCGGCGATGACCCGTGACAGCTGAGCGCCCTGCCAGGCGATCGGCGACTGTCCCGGCTCCTCGAGGACGAGCCGCGCGCCTGGGATTGCCGACGCGTATGCCCTCCCCACGCGCAGCGGGTGGCCGGGGTCCGGCTCGTCGTGGTCGGCGACGATCACCGTCGGCACTGTGATCGCGCGCAGATCCGCGATGTTGTCGAAGGGGCGTGATCGCGGCACCGCGCGCAGAGCGTCGGCGACCGCCCCCGGATGTCGGTGCGCCGCCAGACGCTGACGGATGACCTTGATCACCGTCTCCCTCCAGCGCTCGTCACCCGCCGGGTCGCCGTAGGCGGCGAGGAAGCCGTCCACACCTGCTGTGCGCAGGCCGTCGCTGAGGGCGTCCCAGCGCGCGAGCGACGCGGGATCGCCGTGTGCGGACGGGTCGTAGGCAGGCGTTATGACGACCAGTCCGGCGACCCGCTGCGGACGTTCCAGTGCCAGGCGCAGCGCCGTGTGCGCGCCCATCGAGGCGCCTGCGATCACGGCCCGCTCGATCCCGCGAGCGTCGAGCGTAGCGACCAGGTCCGCGGCGAGATCGGCGTACTCGTAGGCGCTGGGCTGCGGAGCGGCATCGGACCCACCGTGCCCGCGCGCGTCGTAGGCGACGACGCGGCAGCCGGCGCGCTCCAGCGCTCGCGACCCCATCACGACGTAGCGGCGCGTCGCCGTGAGGCCGTGGAGCAGCACGACGGGAACGCCTTCCCCCCACTCCTCGATGTGGAGCCGTACGCCGTTCACGGTGCTCGTAGTCGTATCAAGAGCGCCGGAGCCGTCCGCCGTCTAGTCTCGGCGAATGACCGTCATCGATGTCACTGAGGATGACTTCCAGGTCCAGGTCATCGATCGCTCGAGCGAGCTTCCCGTCGTCGTCGACTTCTGGGCCGAGTGGTGCGGCCCGTGCAAGGCGCTGACGCCGATGCTGGAGCGCGCGGCGCTTACGCGCGAGGGGAAGGTCGTGCTGGCGAAGGTCGACACCGACGCCAACCCTCGCATCTCGCAGGCCGTCGGCATCCAGGGCATCCCGGCGGTCAAGGCGTTCCGCGACGGTGCAGTCGTCGACGAGTTCGTGGGCGCTCAGCCGCCTGCGACGGTCGAGCGGTTCTTCGACGCGCTGGTCCCGACCGAGGCCGACGAGCTCGTCGCGGTGGGCGACGAGGCCTCGCTGCGGCAAGCCCTGGCGCTCGACCCCGGCCGTCAGGACGCCGCGCTCAAGCTCGCGGCGATGCTGCACCGCGGCGGCCAGGGGGACGAGGCTCTCGAGTTCCTCACGAGCGTATCGGGGAGCTTCCAGGCGGACGGGCTCGCGGCGCGGATCAGGCTGGAGCGCGCCGACGACATCGACGTCGGGGATGCGCTGCGCGACATCGACGCCGGTGAGGACGAATCGGGGGTCGCCGCCCTCGTGCTGGCGATGAAGGCGCACCCCGAGCACAGCGACGACCTGCGCCGGCTGGTGGTCGCCGTACTCGACCTGCTCGGGGTCGAACACCCCGTGGCGCGCGAAGGCCGGCGTAAGCTCGCTGCCGCGCTGTACTGACGGCCCGTTCACGCGGCGGGCTCCAGCGTCGGCTTGCGCGACGCCGGGCTCGTGAGCCGGGCGACGTGATCGCGGGCGAGCTCGGCCGAGTCGTGCGGGCGCTCCCACCAGAAGAGATGGCCGGTGCGCTCGAGGATCCTCACGCGCGCGCCCGGGATCAGGCCTGCGATGTGCCGTCCGTTGGACAGGTCGAGCATCTGGTCTTCGTCGCCATGCACCACCAGCGTAGGAACGTCGAGCGACGGGAGCCGGGCGCTCGTGTCATGCACGAGGGTCGCCTGCATCTGCTGGAGCAGCACGGGAATCGGAGCGGGAAGCTGAGATGCCATCTCGCGGAACGCCTGGTAGTTGGCGGGCTCGGCGGCAAACGCGGCCGATGTGTTGACCTCCCAGCCCGTGCGAAGCGCCAGCTCGCGGTCGCCTGACAGCGACGCCGTCATGAGCCGCTGGATCACGGCCTGATCGGTGAGCCTCGAGCCCTCGCCGCCCGCGTACGTGCATCCCAGGGTCAGCGACAGGACGCGTCCGGAGTGTCCGAGGGCGAGCTCCTGGGCGACCATGCCGCCCATCGAGACGCCCATCACGTGTGCGCGCTCGATGCCCAGCTTGTCAAGCAGCCCCACGGCGTCCGCAGCCAGGTCGGCGATCGAGAACGGACCGCCGTCGCCCGCCGAGAAGCCGATCCCGCGGTGGTCGTAGGCGATCAGCTGGAAGTCCCGTTCCAGCTCGCCGAGGAAGAGCTCTCCCCACGACAGGTGGGTCCCGCTGAGCCCCTGGATCAGCAGCAGCGGGTCGCCGCTGCCGCGCGTCTCGTAGTGCAGGTCACGTCCGTCGACGCAGGCGATGGGCATCGCCGAACAGTAGTCAGACTGGCAACGCCAGCTGATCTACGCGCACGGACGAGTCGCCTGCGTCGTCGAAAGAGGCGACCCTGACCCCGAGCAACCGGACCGGCCTGGCAGGCGCGTACTCGCGCAGCAGCGCCAATGCGACGTCACCGACCTCCCCCCGCTCGTTGGTCGCGTGGCCGATCGTCCGCGCCCGCGTCACGGTCGTCCAGTCGTCGAGGCGCACCTTGATCGCGATCGTGCGCCCGCGCCGCTCGTTTCGCCTTAGTCCCTCGCACAGCTGCTCGGTCAGCTCGCCGAGGATCGTTTCCAGCCGCGCCGCGTCCGCGATGTCGTGGTCGAAGGTCGTCTCGCGCGACTCGCTGACCGCCTCGCGAACCGGCTCGACCTCCGCCGAGGCTTCGAACCGCGCGCGGCGGCGCAGCCAGGGACCTTGCCGCGCGCCGAACTCCTGCGCGAGCAGCTGCTCGTCGGCAGACGCGAGCCCCGCCAGCGTGCCGATCCCGAGCGCCGTGAGCCGCTCGGCCGTGCGCGGGCCGATCCCCGGGATCAGCGACGGCGCCGACTCGGCGAAGCGCTCGCACGCCTGCTCGCGGGTCAGGACGACGAAGCCGTCGGGCTTCTCGGCATCGCTCGCCACCTTTGCGACGAGCCGGTTGGGGCCGATCCCGACTGATGCCCGCAGGCCGGTGCGCTCACGGATCTCGACGACCAGGCGGCGTACGGCGGCCTTCGGCGCGACGAGGTCGCTGAGGTCGAGGTACGCCTCGTCGAGACCCAGCTGTTCGACGCGCTCGACGTGCGCGCGGACGATCGCCATCACCGCCCGCGACATCTCGCGGTACGCCTCGAAGTCCGGGGCGACGACGACCGCGTGCGGGCAGAGCCGCCGGGCCCGTGCGGCGGGCATCGCGGACCCGACGCCGAAGCTCCGCGCCTCGTAGGACGCGGTCGTCACCACGGCGCGCGGACCCGAGCCGGCGACGATCACCGGCAGCCCACGCAGCTCGGGCCGGCGCAGCAACTCGACGCTCGCGTAGAACGCGTCGAGGTCCAGGTGCGCCACCGGGCCGGGCATCCACTTGGACGGTACGCGGCGTCCCGGTCGGCGCGTTGACGTCGACCGGCAAACCCCTGGCGTCGCTGGCGACTGCTAGTAGGCGACCCAGATGGTGCCGACGCCCTGGAAGCCCAGGCGCGACCTGACGGCGGGCGTCAGATCCCACTCGCGCGCGCCGATGAACGGCCCGCGGTCGGTCACCGGAACGCGCACCTGGCGTCCGGCGTAGCGGATCGTGACCATCGTGCCGCAGGGCAGCGACTTGTGCGCGACGCCCATCGTGCTCGCCGTGAGCTGAGCACCGCAGGCCATCGTCCCGCCGCCGCCGTACCACGACGCCAGCGCGGGTCGCAGGGCGGCGAGCCTGCCCGCCCTGTGCGAACCGGCGGCGAGCGTCACCGTCCCGGAGGCGCGGACGCGGACCGCGCCGCTGAAAGAGGAGCGAGGCCGGTAACGGACCGCGTACGAGCCACCCCTGCGAGTGCGAGTGTGGGCGATCGTCACCCAGCGCCCGCCACTGCGGCGCTGCAGGACGACCAGGCGCCCGGCGACGCCGGGACGCACCCGGCCGGTCCAGCGAGCGGCGGAGCCGGTGCGAACGGTGGCCTGGCGGCGCGTCACGCTGACGCGCGCGGCGACGCGGAGCCCGCGCTCACGCGAGACGCTCACGAGTGCCGGGCTCGATGCGCTCGCAGCGCCGACGGAAGGGGCGCTGACGCGAAGCAGCCCCGAACGAGGGACGACTGCGCGCAGGCGGAAGACCCCGCGGTCACGGGTGACGCCGCGAGCGACCGTCAGCCAGGTCCCGCGGGTGGTCCGATGCTCGAGGACGACGTCGCGTCCGTCGCGCGCAGCTCTCACGCGACCGCTTACGACCACGGGATCTCCGTAGCGCAGCGTTCGATCGTGGAGCTTCAGTGAGACGCCAGGCGCCGCGACGGTCGCGACCGGGGAGACACCGGCGGCGCGCGGCGCCAATGGGCCGGCGAGAAGAGCAGCTGTGGTGAGCGCCCCCGCGGCCATCGTGGCACGCAGGCGCAGATCTGATGTGGGCCTCACGGGGAGGTCCTCCTCTGGTCCGCTGCCTACGGGGTTAGCTGTCGGGCTCGCGGCCTTCGGGCACACGCGATCCGCGCGCGGCCCTTCCGGTCGCTACGGCGGCAGCAGCCGCCGATTCGCCCCATCCGCCCCGCGCCAGATGAGCGCGCGACGGCGTTGGGTCCCCCGCCTGCGCCCACGTTCGAACCTACGACCGGGCACAGCTCGGCAGGCCACCGAGGCTAGCAGGATCGAACGTATGTTCCGTGCCGGAGGTCACAGAGCGCGTTTGGTGCGCGGCCTCGACTCCGTGCGTCGCCATACTCCCCCGTCCATGCGGCTGGCCCTTGCGCAGATCGACGCGGTCGTCGGCGACATCGACGGCAACGAGCGCCGCATCCGTGAGCAGCTCGCCCGAGCGCGCTCCGCGGGAGCGGCGCTGGCGCTCTTCCCTGAGCTGGCGATCACCGGCTACCCGCCCGAGGACCTGCTGCTGAAGGAGCACTTCCTCGCGCAGGCGCGGGCGGCGCTGGAACGGATCGCCCGTGACGCCGAAGGGATCGTCGCGATCGTCGGATTCCCCGAGCGTGCGGACGGCGTCTACAACGCCGCCGCCGTGCTCTGCGGCGGTGAGGTGAGCGGCGTGTACCGCAAGAACCGTCTGCCCAACTACGGCGTGTTCGACGAGCATCGCTACTTCCAGAGCGGCACGCGCGGCGCTCTGATAGAGGTCGACGGCGTGCCCGTCGGGCTGACCGTCTGCGAGGACATATGGGTCCCCGGACCGCCCGCCGGCGACGAGGCTCGTGCCGGCGCCCAGCTGCTCGTGAACATCTCGGCTTCGCCGTACCACGCCGGCAAGGGGCTCGCGCGCGAGCAGATGATCGCCCAGCGGGCCGAAGACGAAGGCGTGGCGATCGCCTTTTGCGCGCTCGTGGGCGGGCAGGACGAGCTCGTCTTCGACGGGCACTCCTTCGTCGCCGACCATACGGGCGCGGTGCTCGCACGCGCGCGGCAGTTTGCGTCCGAGCTGCTGCTCTGCGACCTCGATACGGACGCGCCGGCGGCAACACGCGCGAGTCACGGAGTCGGCCGCGAGCGCGCCACCGAGGCCCGCGGGCACATCGACGTGCTCGGCAGCTTCACGACCGCCGGACGGCCGGCGACGACGGCCTCGCACGTCGCGCCGCTGCTCCCGCTCGGCGAGGAGGTGTGGGCCGCGCTCGTGCTCGGAACGCGCGACTACGTCGAGAAGAACGGCTTCGAGCGCGTCGTTCTCGGCCTGTCTGGCGGTATCGACTCTGCGCTCGTCTCCTGCATCGCCGTCGATGCGCTCGGCGCGGGTCGCGTGACCTGCGTGACGATGCCTTCGAAGTTCACGTCGGAGGGAACTTACGACGACGCCCGCGCGGTCGCCGCGAACCTCGGGGTGCAGCTGCTCGAGCTGCCGATCGGCGACGTGCTCGCAGCCTATGACGGTGTCCTCTCCCCCACTTTCGCCGGCCGCCGGCCGGACGTCACGGAGGAGAACCTTCAAGCTCGGATCCGCGGCAACTACCTGATGGCGCTCTCGAACAAGTTCGGCTGGCTGGTGCTGACGACGGGCAACAAGTCCGAGATGGCGGTCGGCTACTCGACCCTCTACGGCGACAGCGCGGGCGGGTTCGCGGTGATCAAGGACGTCCCCAAGACGCTCGTCTACGAGCTCGCCGAGCTGCGCAACCAGCGCGACGACGCGCCGATCCCGGCGACCACCATCACGCGTCCGCCCTCCGCGGAGCTGCGGCCGGGCCAGCAGGACGCCGACTCGCTACCGCCTTACGACGTGCTCGACCCGATCCTCGAGGGCTACGTCGAGCAGGACCTGGGCGCCGAGCAGCTCGTCGCGCGCGGCTTCGACGCGGCCACCGTCGAGCGGATCATCCGCCTCGTCGACCTCGCCGAGTACAAACGCCGCCAGCAGCCGCCGGGCATCAAGATCACGAGCAAGGCGTTCGGCCGCGATCGGCGGATGCCGATCACCAGCCGCTACCGCGACAAGTCCTGAAGCTCAGCCGGCAGCGGCCGCACTGCGATCGTCATGCGCACCAGCGCGCAGAGCCTGTCCTCGTCGTCGGTGATGTCGACCTCCCAGACCCAGGTCGTGCGGCCTTTGTGACGCCGCTGCCCCGCGGCGTGGATCGTCCCGCCGACGATCGGACGCAGGAAGCTCGTCTGGTTCGACATCCCTTGCGCGATCTCACCGTTCGGATGGACGGCGCGGGCCGTCGCCTCCGATGTGATCGACTCCGCGATCGATGCGAACACGCCGCCGTGAACGAGACCGAAGCCCTGCTTGTGGTGGTCGGCGACGTGAACCTGCGCGCGAACCAGGTCGGGACTCATCTCGAGAACCTGGAGGCCGTAGAGCGCGTCGAACGTCCGCTCGAAGGGGATCGGGAGCTCGGGGACCTTCATGTCGCCGCTCATTGCTGCGGCACGATATCGGGGCCTGCTCTAGTACGTTGTCCGGTTATTGCGTTTCATGCTTTGAGGGGTTTGCCTTCGTAGGTCCAGGCGAACGGTTTGGCGGTTGGGTTGTAGCGCTCGATGAACCCGAGCAGCTGGGTCTTGAGGTCG
>Ga0247727_10000199_pt1 | contig 140077 bp, 117 predicted proteins | sample WisWelCaveWW1625_FD_202498 | JGI IMG/M metagenome (GOLD analysis project Ga0247727, IMG submission 202498) | Biofilm microbial communities from Wishing Well Cave, Virginia, United States - WW16-25 | ecosystem: Environmental > Aquatic > Deep subsurface > Groundwater > Cave microbial mat... | reverse complement strand
CACCCCCTAAATTTCCCACCACCATGAACGCGCGAAAAGTATTCTGTTTCATTTTTTTGATTATGATTTTATCGACTACCACAGAAAAAGTTTTTGGACAATGTAATCTGACAGCAGAATTCAGTTTTTATCCCGATACTGTTGATGTTGGCTATCCGGTATATTTCAGTCCTGAGGTTGATACGCTAACTTGCACAAATCTTACCTATCAATGGAGTTTTCCAGGTGGAGATTCGACAACTTCATCATATAGAAACCCGGTTATTACTTATTCCGATACTGGTATTTTTTATGCAACACTCATTGTCAGTGATAGCTTCAATTCTGATACAGTCACCCATTCTTTTTTTGTATTGTACGAGCTGAATCATACAATAAGCATTGTAGGATTGGGGAACTGCACCGATCGTTCCGTTTGCAATGGATCATGGAATGCCATTTACTTTGAAATTACAGGTGTTGCACCCTATGATATTGAATTGACATCCAATGCAGGCACGATTTACAATTTCACTGCTTCAGGTAGTATGGCATCTCAACTGATGTGGGTGGATGACATCAACAATGCTTTTCATATATCTGATTTCTACAATGCCAACGGAGTACAAGGAAATTTTAATGTAAATGATATATGGACGTTCGATGTTGTTGAATGTTGTCCCGAAATATTTACAGATGGAGATTTTGAAGGAACAACAAATTTTGTGTCGCAATTAATCAATAATTGCCAGATGCAAACCCAAGGGGAGTATTGCATACATAATTCTACAATTCCTAATACCGTTCCTTGGACAGATCATCCTAATCTACAGGATATGGGTCTGTCTATGTCCTGTGATGGATATCCTAACGGCAACACCCCATTGATTTGGAAAGAGAATTTTCAAATTGAACCATATCTTGGATATCATTTCAATTTCGATATTACGAATTGCAATCCATCAACAGAGACACCCGTCAATCTTCAAATCATTTTGAGTGTACAGGGTACAACAATTTGGACAGACAATTTCACCATACCTCAAAACTTTAATCAAAACAATCAGTATTGGATTCAGTACTGTCATGATTTTACAAGTGGGACTAATTCAGGCAATGCCGTTATCAGCATTGCTCAGTTAGCTCCATTTGACCCAAATTATTACGACTATATTATTGATAATGTATCGTTGCGTTCTGAAGGAACCGTAGAAGAATTATGTTGCGGAACATGGTGCTTCCCTCCCGGTCAGGAACCCATAAAATTGGGTAATGGCTGGACAACAGGAATCTGGTATCCAACAGCAAGTTCATACCCTGCAAATCTGATCAGCACTAATAGCTGGGTAATCGTGCGGGGAACGTTTACAATTGACGAAGATTTCACATTCGATAACTGCCCGAACATTTTCATGTGCCCCAATGCTGATATTAATGTTCTGGACAGCGGCAATCCATTGAATCCTATCTTACTTGAAATTTTTGATTCACATATTCAGGCGCTCTGTGATGAGATGTGGGTGCAAATCGGTGTAACCGGTACGGGTTCAGCGGTTCATGTTTCAGGTAGTACAATTGAAGATGGTATTAATGCAATAAGAAGCCTCACCTGCGGAAATTTCTTTATCGAAAATTCTGTGTTCGATCACAACAGAACCAATGTTTGGGCTTTTAACTGTGGCAACAGCAGTTTAACTAACAGTTGGTTTATTAAGGGTACAGAGATGAAATGTACATCTCCATTGCTCGCTCCTTTTCTTGGTCAATACACTTTTAATGCAATAGATTATAATACGCTTGCTTCGTTTCATGTTGGAACACCGACAACGATAACAGATCAAAATCAAATTAAGGATACTGAACGTGATGGCATTCATGCAGTCAATTGTATAAAAGGTTTTGTTGAAAATAACCTGTTTGACAACATCGGAATCATTGACCCGCTCACAACGGGCTCTGCAGTTTTCTTCATAAAAACAGCTTTGCCTTCAGGGGGAGAACTATGGTTCGGAAATAATGCAACGTCAGGGAAAAATTTTGTGACCAATGCCGATCGCGGTGTTTACCTTGAAAGAATTGCAACCAGCCATGTGCTTACCAATGATTTTGATTTTACTCAAACGGCTGTTTACGGAACTCTTTGTCAGGGTGCAGGGACGCTCATAGATGTAATCGACAATGAAATTGACCATTGCCGTATGGGTATCGGACTATTATCCAATACACAATGCCATGAAAATGTCATTAATAATATCATACATGTTAACGAACCAACATCACTTTTGGCTACATTTGGAATCTTCAGCAGCGTGGCGAGTTGCAATTCGCCCAGTGTGCTGGACATTGACAACAATCAGGTTTATGGAGCATTAACCGGAATTTCCGTTCAGAACAACAACAACCCTCAGGTTCATGACAACCATGTTTATCCTCTCAACAACATCATTTTCGGTGTAATCAAAAGCGGTATTATGATCAATACCTGTTGTTCACCGGATGTTTATTGCAATTATGTGGAAGGCATCAACCCATTGGTTTCGACTCACCGAAGCATCATGATGAGGGCTTCCAATTTCGGGTTCTTTGATTGCAACATCACCAAAAACACTCATACGGGAATCAGGCTGGAGGGCAACTGCATTTTCACTCAGTTAAGGGTGAACTCCGTTTATAACCACACAGATGGATGGAGTTATTCTAACGCCATTTCTTCACCGCAAATTACCGGAGCACAAGGTAACGGAAACAGGTGGTATGGACCATTTGGTACAGCGGCATTGATTACTTACACCGGAGGCAGTTATACGTTTCATGTCTTTAATCCTGTTTCTCCGTTTTGGCCGCCTCCGGCATTGATCATAGCTCCTGCGAATTTCCCGCAAAATCCCGCGGTTAGTAACTATTCTGATTGCAGCAACTGCAACAACCTGCCCCTTGGTGGCGGTGAATCATCCGGTCAGTATTCCATGCTCGATATTGCTATTGCACAGGATTCTGTTCCTCCATCTCTTTTTGAAGAAGAAACAAAATGGATGCTGAAAAAATCGGTGTTTGAAAATTTGGAAACCAATCCCGAACTGCTTGATAGCAACGGAGTTTTCGAAACATTTTTCGATTCCACGCAATATCAAACCATCGGTAAACTTTCTGATTATGACGAAGCTCTTGCAACACTAAATGATACGCTGCTTTATCAGGATACTTTGATGACAGCTTATCTGCAAAAAATTCAGGAAGCAGAGAATATCAATAATTCTATCACTGTTTCAAATCTGCCGGAAGAAAATGAAAAGGCGGTGAATGAAATTTACCTATTGACTTTGGCAATCGGTTCAAGAGAATATACTGCCGAACAACAGTCAACCCTTGAACAAATTGCATGGCAATGCTATTTGCAGGGTGGGAATGCCGTAATACATGCAAGGTCAATGTTGCTGGTCAATGATCCATTTCTTGTTTGGGATGATGATGCCATTTGTTCCAATGCTGCCAGACTTGCAGAAGATGATAAACATGATAAATTCGGAGAGGCACAAAATGATCGGCAGCCTGAAATTTATCCGAACCCTGCGGGCGATTTCCTCAAACTGCTGTTGCCGGTTGGTGACCAGACTGCCGTTTGCGAATTCTATAATACTCTCGGTCAATTGGTGAAAATCGAAACCATCGGAAAAGGATTTGAACATCAAATTGATGTGCACGATTTGCCCGAAGGAGTGTATTCGCTCTTGATGCGAAGTAACATTGCGGTTCTTAATAAGTATAAGCTGGTCATTATTAAGTAATTGCCATGAATTACTTTAGAACTTCGCTTATAGCCATTTTTGTTTTTGCAACTATAGATGGCAATTGTCAATATCGAAACTCGCAATGGGTGCTAAGCGGTCAAATAGATCCGATTACAGAGATTATTGATTTTAATTCAGGCGCGCCAGTGCAGAGCATAGCGGATGTTTATCACGGGGTATTTGGGATGAACAGCAGTGTTTGCAATGCTGACGGTAACTTGCTTTTATACACTAACGGACAACAGGTTTTTAATCGGAATTATGAGGCGCTTTCGGCAGACCTGACACCGCTGGCTAATACGCTTCAACAAAACACTGCTCTTGCCAATAGTGTTGTCATATTACCGAAACCACAAAGCGATTCGTTGTTCTATGTTTTCTATACCATTCCTAATAATTACAACTATGATCAACAAGGAAATGCCTACTATGACACCAGATTAAATTACTCAGTGATTGATATGACTCTGAATGGAGGACTTGGCGAATTTGTGGCAGACGAGATTAACATTCCTGTTATTAATGATCCACTGCATTACGGAAGGATCGCTGTGACCAAACATGCGAATGGAATTGACTGGTGGTTGGTTGTTCATGAATCATGGGGAAATGGATATTATAAAGTATTGCTTACTTCAAGTGGAATTGAAAATGTAAGCCGCCAGGAAATAGGTTCCGTGGAAACTATTAGCCAAATTGGGAATGCATTGTTTTCTCCTGATGGTAACGTATTTGCAACGAGATATTACAATGATCCATTTCCATTCAACGGCAATTTCGAAGATGGTCAGTTTCATGTCGATGTTTTTGATTTTGACCGTTGCACCGGAGAATTTTCAGCATTGAGATCTTTTGTTGTTGATGGAACGGAAGGAAAATATTATAATAGCAACGCGATTGCGTTTTCAAATACTGGTAGATTTATTTATTTTGATGGATTAGATAAATTATCCCGGATTGATGTGGGTAAGCAGCATTTAATTGATTTACAGATAAATAGTGGCAAAATTGGTAGCGAAGTTATGTATGAAAGCGAAGGTTGGTTTCCCTATACAATGTTATTGGCAGAAGACGAAAGGGTTTATGTGTTGGTGGATAAAAGTAAGTCGGTTTTTTCAGTAGTAAGTGATCCTGCTGACGAAGTTAAATGCATAGTGGATTCTATGGCTATTGAATTTGATAACCTTGTGTATTCTTCTCTCCCTATATATGTCAATCATTCATTGTTGGCAGAACCAATTTTTTTAGCAGAAGAACCAGGGGATGTTACAATCAATAAGGGAGAAAGTGTACAGATAGGTACACCGTCAGTTGAGGGTTTAACCTATACCTGGTCGCCACCGCTGTATATAGATGATATTCATTCGGCACAACCGGTTGTTAATCCTGAGAGTACCACAACTTATACTTTGATGATTGAAGATACGAGTGCAAATTATTCATGCTCCACACGGGTAGAAACGGTCAATGTATATGTAAAACTTAAGTCAGAACCTTTTGATGGGCAGATAGAAATCATCATTCCTACTTTTTTAACTCCTAATCTTCAAAATGATTTTACATTCCGCATCATTAACCTTCCGCAAAATTGCCAGTTGGAATTATTTGATGTGTCAGGCAGAATCATTTACCGATCAGATAATTATCTGAATGATCTTGATCTCCGGAATTTTCCTTCCGGTTTTTATTTATGCCGCCTGCATATTCCAAACGGAGAGGTGATGAAGGAGAAGATTGTAATCATCAGATAACTACTTAACCCTTTTCGGATTTCCCTTCACAAACATTTCCCAGGAAGAATAATTTTTTCCGTTAGTCACAATTTTATTGGCGGTTTGAAAATGATGGCAGAGCGCCACCGCCAACCCGTCCGTAGCATCCAGATGTTTGGGCATTTGTTCAAATTTCAAAATCTGTTGCAGCATAGCGGCTACCTGTTCCTTGGTTGCTTTGCCGCTACCGGTTATGGACTGTTTCACTTTGCGCGGTGAGTATTCTACCACCGGAATGTGGTGGCTCAAAGCAACCGCAATAGCAACACCTTGCGCGCGACCGAGTTTGAGCATGCTCTGCACATTTTTTCCGAAGAATGGAGCTTCAATTGCAAATGAGGTTGGTTTGTAATCATTTATCAGCTGAGTCATTTCATCATATATACGATGTAGCCGGTCGAAATGATCATCGTATTTGGTCAGATGAATACTGCCGAGCGAAATCAGTTTTATATCCGTTCCGACAGGTTGTATCACTCCATACCCCATCACCACCGTGCCGGGGTCAATGCCTAAGATGATTGTTTGATTGTTAGATTGCTTGATTGTTGGTTGGCTCATCTTGTTTTTTTCTTCAACAATTTAACAATCCAACAATGTAACAATTTCCTGCCTGAAGCAATCTATTATTGTACTGTACACACCATGAAATCTCACCGTAAATATTTTGTCGTTGCTTTAAAAGTAGCAGTTCTCATTCTTCTCCTCTACGCCATTTACAAACAGGTTTTTCATCACCGCAACACAGATGAATTGGTCAGATTGTTCACCGATCAATTGGATTTTTCTTCGATGCTCTTGATCGTCATTTGCATTTTTCTGATGCCGGTAAACTGGATGATCGAAACTTTTAAATGGCGGATGCTCATCAAAAGGATTGAAGAAATTTCTTTCGCCAGAAGTTTTTCGGCTATTCTCAGCGGCATCACCGTATCCATTATCACTCCCGCACGCATAGGTGAATACGGTGGACGGATATTATTTCTCACCGGCAGAAACCGGTTGCTCGCTATTCCTGTCACCATTCTCGGAAGCATAGCACAGATATTAATCATCATCATCATGGGATTGAGCGGTGGTTTGTTATTTGCTTTTGAACGGGAAATATTGTCGGAGAATTTTCTGGTGCTGCTTTCATCTGCGGCTTTGTTCACCGGAGCTATTTTGTTCTATGTTTATTTCAATCCGGATATTTTATCTCGAATTTTTTCTCACTTTTCTTTTTTCAAAAAGATTGAACGCTACATTGATACGCTGAATCGTTTTACAAATGCCGAACTGTTTCATTTTCTGTTGCTTTCATTTATGCGCTATCTCGTTTTTACTCTTCAATACGTCTTACTGCTGAAAGCATTTGGAACAGAGATTTCAATACTTCAGGGCTTTGGTGGAATCTCGATTATTTTTTTGGCGCAGACTTTTTTACCCGTTCCCGCCATTGCCGAGCTGGGTTTGCGGGGCAATATGGCATTGTTTGTGTTTACTGATTTTGCGCAAAACGAACTGAGCATTTTAGCTGCCGTGTTAAGCATCTGGATCATCAATTTAATGATCCCCGCACTCACCGGTTATTTGTTCATCGCCCGCAAAAAACTTTAAAACATTTTTATATGAAACGCATTCTTGTTCTGATCGCTCTAAGCATCGTTTCGCTTTTTGCTTTTTCACATGAAGGAGTGAGCGAAAGCAAAGCAAACGAAATGATTTCTTCATCCACCTGCGCGGTGAAAAACAATGCTTTTTCTATCGGAGAAATCGGCACCTACAAAATTTATTATACCTGGAAACCATTTTGGATTGGTGCCGGGGAAGTCACTTTTAAAATACGTCCTTCGCGTGTGAACGGGAAATATTGCTACCGCGTTACCGCGCTGGGGAAGTCATATTCCACATTCGATTGGTTTTACAAAGTGCGCGATGTGTACGAAACTTATATTGATACCGCTACTATGTTGCCTGTAAAATTTGTACGCGATGTATATGAAGGTGGCTACACGATCTACAATAATTATGAATTTGATCATACCACCAACAAAGTGAAATCTGTCAAAGAGGATTTCAAGACCAAGCGTTTTGAAAAAACGTATGACATCAAAAGTTGTTCGCAGGATGTGATTTCTGCTATTTACATGGCGCGCAATCTTGATTTTTCAAAAATGAAAGTGAACGACATTGTTCCGATTGATATTTTTCTGGATGAAAAACCCTATGAAGTTTATATCCGCTATGTAGGAAAAGAAACCATTGACACGGAATTCGGTGACATGCGTTGTATTATGTTCAAACCATTACTGCTCGATGGAAACATGTTCAGTGGCGGAGAAACAATGACTGTTTATGTATCGGATGATATGAACCGTTTGCCAATCTATATTGAATCCGGAATTCGCGTTGGTTCTGTTCGCGCGAAACTGATTTCGTATGAAGGATTGCGAAATCCCCTGACAGCAAAAGTGGATGACTGATTTCTCTGGATCCGTTTCTATATTAATTCCCTGCGTTAGTACCTGCGCAGGGAATTTTTTTAGAATTCAATTGATGCACCAATCATCCAGTTAATCCCCGCCTGCGGGTAGTAATAGTTGTAGTGATAAACAGTTTCATCACCCGCGTAGCTTTCAGAAAAACTATAACCGTTGGATTCATAAAAAGAGTTGAACAGATTGTTCACCATCAGTGTAAACAGAATTTCTTTTAACGATTTGGTTTTCAATGAATAATTGATCCTCGCATTTTCAATAAAGTACGCATTGAGTTTTCTGTTTTCATCTGATGTGTTCGTCAGAAATTGTTTGCCCACATATTTACTGATGAAATGGATGTTAAGATTTATTAACGGTTCAATAGAAACTGTACCGCCAGCAATAACGGATGGAGAAAAGGATATATCCGTTTCAGCATAATTATTCTGAATGAGGAGTGAATCTACCGGATAATAGTTTTCATCATACGTGTAAATGATCTCCGTAAAATTTTTGATTTTGTTTTGACTGAAAGCGGTATTCGCTTCAACGCGGAGCCAATCTGCTGGTTTGATCACAGCGCTTAACTCAATTCCCGCGCGATAACTTTCCGGAACATTTGTCCTGACTATGTTGCCTACATCATTCAGGGCACCGGTTAGTACCAACTGATTTTTGTAATTCATCAGGTAAAGATTTACCGAGGCAATAAGCTTTGGAGAAGAAAATTTGTAACCTAGTTCAAGATTGCGCAATGTCTCGGGTTTCGGTTCTGAGTTTTGCGGAGCATCTACCAGATCATCGCGTGAAGGTTCTTTGTTTGCCATTCCGAATGTTGAATAAACAGATTGACTTTCGCTGATCAGAAAACTCAGTCCTGCTTTGGGATTAAAGAATGACCATATTTGATCGGTGTTTAAAATTCTCATTGCATTATCTGTGCCTCCAATCAGATGTGAAACATTTCTCAACTGCAAATCAATGAACACATTCAAACGATTTAAAAATGAATAAGCAGACTTGACAAATGCCGTGGCTTCTGTTTTTTCTCCGGTTCCATCGTAGTAATGAATTCCTTTTTCGTTCTCACCTGCATATTGCATCCAGATAATTTCTCCGAAATGATTTCCGTCATAAAAACTGAAACTGCCACCGATGTTAAGAAGAAATTTATCCATCTCGTATTGAGCGTTCAGATTTAATCCATATAAGTGGTTGTCCAACCACCGTCTGCGAATCAGATCGGTTTCAGAAATGATCGAAACCGTGTCAGCCGTGGTATCATCAATCATTTCTATAACCGGCAAATCATTAAGCCCGTAACTGCTGAATAATTCATCTGCTTTGTATTGCTCATAATACCCAAAACCATGAGTGAAATAAAATGCAGAGCTCAATAAAAGATTTTGGTTCTGCTGACGCGAGAAAAAGAATTGAAGATGATCCTGATTGTAGTTATCAATTTCATTATCGTATGGACCGGGAAATTTTTCTGTTCCGGCAAGATTCATCGTTCGGTTGGTATCGAGTGCTTCCTGAGGTATGCCGTACCACGCCTGATAAGTTTTTTCTTTTCCTGACATGAAAACCAATTGCCCGAGATTTTTTCCATCATAATAAACTGAAGAGAGATAAGCAGATCTCAGATCAGAAGTTGCACGATCAACGTAACCGTCTGAATGTATGTTTGACAATCTTGCATCGAAACAAAAATTTGTACCAATTAAACCGGTTCCCAATCCAATCGAGTTTTTGTTTGTGTTAAACGATCCGAAAGAAGATGAAATTTTTACGAAAGGAGAATTTGAAAATGAATTCGTACGGATGTTTACCGCTCCACCGAATGAACCCGCTCCACTTACTGATGTTCCGACACCCCGTTGAATTTGAATATCCCGAACCGAAGAGGCAAGATCGGGCAGATCAACCCAATACATTCCTTGCGATTCTGCATCGTTAATCGGTATTCCGTTTACGGTTACATTGATTCGCGTTGCATCCACACCCCGTATGCGGATACTCGTGTAACCTACTCCGGCTCCCGCATCTGAAGTAGTAACAACGGATGGCTGCTGATCAAGCAAAACCGGAATATCCTGACCAAGATTTTGTGTTTTTATTTCTTCCTCACTGATCATTGTTTGTGTGGTGATCATTTTTTCATTTGAACGCGATGAAGAAACAGTCACTTTGTCAAGTGTGTATATTTTCAATTTGATTGCTGAATCCGGATCAGGAATTACCGGGCAAATATCAACCAGCTCAATGATCAATCCGATTGTTTGTTTTTTCAAATTGACAATAAAAGGCTTTTCCAGACCGAGGCAGAAATAATTAACCGTTAGACTCAATTTTTCTTTTGAAGCATCAACCACCAATTTGAAATTTCCATCCTCATCAGTAGTGGTATAGTTGGTTGTTCCTTCTTCAAGCACGTTCGCGAGTTCAACCTGTTCACCATATTTTGCTGTTACCACTTTCCCTGAGATGGAAATTGTATTGGTTTGTGCATGAAGAAACTCACCAAGGAGCAGGAGAAAAAAAATAATTGTAATTCTCATGTCGAAATTGTTTTAATCATTTGACCAATTTCTCAAAGAGATAAACCAAAAAATATTGCTTTGAAATATTACCTCCCTACGCCAGCATTATCCGGATCAGGTTCATCGGGTATGATCTCAGCCATATTTTAAGGCACCCCTTTAAGACACAACGAAAATAGTTATGAATTTGATAGTAAAGTCTCCACTTGCTCGCAGGCTATTCTGAATCTCTCATCATAATTGCTTCCTGAAATAATCACGAACGGAAGGTTGCGTTTATTCAATTCATATTCAAACAAGGAGAAAATATGTTCGCGCTCGTACGGTTTGTCCCGCTGAGGGTCCGGTACCCAAGCCACTTCACAGTTAAGCAGTAAATACAAGTCCGCTTTTCTTTTCAGCATCAAACCCTCCATCCAGATCGGAATTTTTTCAAAATATATCTTATTGTAAACCATGGTAGAGAGCAAGTCGGTATCGCAAAATAAAATCTGATTCGCTTTTTTCTCTGCTTCCGTTTCATGATGTAGTTGTGTTTCTGCGATATGCGGTATATCCATTTCTGTGACACCCTTATTCAAATCAAAAAACTCACGCAGGTATTCAAGCACCCAGACTGTTTGAAAATGTTCAGCTAGTTTTTCAGCCAATATGGTTTTACCTGTGCTCTCGGGTCCGATGATTACAATTTTCCGGATCATAATGTATGAGTTTTTCTTTGGGATTTTTTCCATTCATGCCAACCGATCACAGCAACAAGGATATAGATAAGTGAAAGTATTCCCAATGGATATGACTTCAACACAAAAAAAACAAAAACATAAACGATATCACCGATGATCCACATTATCCAGTTTTCCAGCTTTTTTAGTGCCTGCATACGCATGCCGGCAATAAAAACGGAAGTTGCAATGGCTTCCAGAATAGGATAGGGGCTTGGCTCAGCGCCTTCAAAAAATTTATTTGTGTGACTGAATACATACCAGAAACCCGCGCTGAATAACAACATTAAGGGAATAATGAATAAATACTTATTGATGGCAATCGTTGAAACCGGATAATTCCCTTCTTCTGTTTTTTTCGCCCAGATATACCAGGCATTGATGGTCATAACGAAATACACAATTTGGATAATTGCATAACCATATAAATGTTGTTGCCATACGATGAAAAATGTGATGGTCACATTAATCATTCCTACCGGCCAGCACAAGATATTTTGTTTGGCAGCAAGAATTACATACGCAACACCGAAAAGAGCAGCAACAATTTCCCAAACCAACATCGTTCGACAAAGAAAGTTGAATTGATTGACAACCGAATCCTGTTCGATCAATCAGTAAATACACGTGCGCAGTATTAAATTTGAATCCATATCTTATTAAGCAATAACAATTTCAAATATGAAAATTGCAGTTATGTCAAGTCCTGATATGGTTCAGGATGAAGCGGAAATTATTAATGAAATGTTCCGGAACGGTTTAGAGTATTACCATATCCGCAAACCTGATTTTCAGGAAAAAGATATGATTAAGTATGTGGAGAAAATTGAGGAGCAATACCGTAACCGGTTAGTGATTCATGATTTTTATCACTTGTCGCGAGCGTTTAATTTGCGTGGAATTCATATCAAACGTGAAAATTTTGTTTCCGTTTTTTTATGGCTGTTTGTTATCATTTTTAAATGGCGGTATAAAATCAAACATGTATCCACCAGTTTTCATAGCCTGGGAGACATACGTTCGAATATCAGTGGATTTGAATATGTTTTTCTTACCCCGATGTTTCGTAAAAAGCAAGACGGTAACCGAGAGATGGTTTACTCAGAAAAACAATTAAGATATGTTTTGAAAAATTCTTCCAATAGGATTTTTGCAATGGGGAGAACAAAAGCAGAAGATATTGATCTATTGAAGAATCTGAAATTTGACGGTTTATGCTTGATGAATACCATCTGGCGTGAGGACGATCCGTTGAAAACATTTCTCGATATTCGTAACCGTTGCAACGGAGTTGGATCTCATTGAAATTTCAACCTGCATTTATTTTCAGTCACAATTAGTTCAGCATTTCCTCCGATTATAAGTGGGAGATTTTGAGAGATATGACCTGCAGGAAAATGAAAACAAACAGGAAATTCAAATTCTTCAACATGTTCGTGGATAATATCTTCCGCTGTTTTTCCGAACGAAATCTGGTTGTCCTTTATTTCAGTAAATCCTCCAACAATTAATCCTTTCAGCTGAGCCAATTTCCCGCTTCGCTTAAGATTGATCATCATCCGGTCAATATGATACAGATATTCATCAATGTCTTCAATGAAAAGAATCAAATCTTCGGTTTTAAAATCTGAAGCAGTGTTGTTGATGTTATAGAGCAAAGAGAGATTTCCGCCAACTACTACACCATTTGCCATTCCCATTCTGTTCAGCGGATGCGCTTCAGATTCATAAACTGGTTTTTCTCCAAACAAAATTTTTCTTGTCCATTCGATTGAATCCATTGTGTTATTGTGAAAAGTGAACGGCATAGGAGAATGAAGCGAACAAATTCCCAATTTCGAAAAAACATGTGATTGCAAAACCGTCAGATCACTGAATCCAACCAGCCATTTCGGATTTTTTGAGAACAGTGTAAAATCAATCTGATCAATAATTCTCACCGTGCCATAACCACCGCGTGCGAAAATGATTGCTTTGATTTGATCATCATCCAACATGTTTTGAAAATCTTTCAATCGAAATTCATCGCTGCCTGCAAACTGATTTTCTTCTGCACCAATTGTTTTTCCCAAAACAACCTTCAATCCCCAGCCTTCAATGGTTTTGATTCCGAAAGTAATTTCATCCAAAGAGATTTTCTTCGCAATGCTGATGATGGCAACCCGGTCACCGGCCTGGAGAAATGCGGGGATTTGATTTTTTAATTCAGGATTCACCATTCGGAATTCACAAAAGTATCTTTGCGCAAGTTATAAAATTGATACATGTCAACTTTCACAAGATATACCGTTACCTCCGCGCTTCCCTATGCAAATGGTCCGCTTCACATCGGACATATAGCAGGTGCTTATTTGCCTGCAGATATTTATGTGCGCTATTTGAGGATGAATAAAATGGATGTTGCTTTTATCTGCGGATCGGATGAACATGGGGCTGCCATTACGATTCAGGCCATCAAAGAGGGAATTAATCCGCGAGATATCATTGATAAATATCATGCTGTCAACAAAAAAGCTTTTGAAGATTTCGGAATCTCGTTTGACATTTTTCACCGCACTTCAGAAAAACTTCATCACGAAACTGCCTCACAGTTTTTTCTTGATCTCTACAAAAAAGGAGTTTTTGAAGAGCGCGAATCTGAACAGTATTATGATGAAGAATTCAAACAGTTTTTGGCGGATCGCTATATCGAAGGAACCTGTCCCAAATGCGGCAACCCTAAAGCTTATGGCGATCAATGTGAAAAATGCGGATCAAGCTTATCACCTACTGAACTGATTAATCCTGTTTCAAAACTTAGCGGTAATAATCCTGTACTGAAAAAAACAAAGCATTGGTATTTGCCCATGCAGAATTATGAATCATGGTTGCGCGAGTGGGTGATTGACGGACATAAGAATGATTGGAAAACAAATGTTTACGGACAATGCAAGTCATGGCTTGACGGTGGTTTGCAATCACGTGCGATGACACGCGATTTGGATTGGGGTGTCAAGGTTCCGCTCAAAGAGGCGGACGGGAAAGTTTTGTATGTATGGCTCGATGCACCAATCGGATATATTTCAGCAACCAAACAATGGGCCTCTGATCATGGAAAAGATTGGAAATTATATTGGCAATCGCCTGATACGAGATTGATACATTTTATCGGTAAGGACAATATTGTTTTTCATTGCATCATTTTCCCGATCATACTTAAAGCTCACGGTGAATATATTTTACCCGACAATGTGCCTGCAAATGAGTTTTTGAATCTGGAAGGCGATAAGCTTTCCACTTCGCGTAACTGGGCGGTTTGGTTACATGAATATCTCATTGATTTTCCAAACAAGCAGGATGAATTGCGTTACGTCCTCTGCAGCATTTCGCCTGAGACAAAAGACAGTGAATTCACCTGGAAAGATTATCAGGCGAGAGTGAATAATGAATTGGTGGCAATACTCGGCAATTATGTGAACCGTGTTTTTGTGTTGACTCAGAAGTATTGCAACGGTGTAATGCCGGAAAATTTTCCTGCTGGTGCAGAGATTCTATCTCTTCAAACAGAAATTAATTCCTGTAAAAAGAATTTGGAAAACAATCTTGAAAATTTCAAATTCCGCGATGCACTGAGCGAATTGATGAATATTGCGCGCATTGGAAATAAATATCTTACGGATACGGAACCATGGAAATTGGTAAAAACGGATGAAGCAAAAACAAAAGCCATTCTGGGATTTAACCTGGAGATCATTCGTTTTCTCGCAGTGGTGATGTGTCCGTTTTTGCCAAATACTTCGGACCGCATTTTTCATTTGTTGAATCTGGATCAGAAAATTATTTTCTGGAAAGATGCGGAAATCAGTGAGCGAAAGTTATCAGCCGGTCATGTTCTGAAACCGCCAGAATTATTATTTGAGAAAATTGAAGATGAAGTCATTGAATTTCAAATTAGCAAACTGAGCAAGCCCGTTTCCGCCTCAGCAATGCCGGCAATCAAATCTGAAATCACGTTTGATGATTTTTCAGGTATGGATATTCGCACGGCAACTATTCTGAAAGCCGAAAAAGTTCAAAACGCAGATAAGTTGCTGAAACTTGAAATTGATCTTGGTCTTGAACAAAGAACAATTGTTTCAGGAATTGCTGAACATTATAAACCGGAAGAAATTATTGGAAAGCAGGTTTGCATTATTGCAAATCTGGCACCACGCAAAATCAAAGGTATAGAATCGCGGGGAATGATTCTGATGGCGGAAGGTGCTGATAAAAAATTACATTTCGTTTCTCCCGCAACTTTAACAGACAATGGCAGCACGGTGAAATAAATTCCCCTCCGGTTTCTTACTTTTAATTCAAACTACCAGCATGAAATCATTTGAACTTTTTATTCTCAGTGCATTAATGATTTTTTCAACTAACCGTTCTTATGCCCAATGTAATGGTCGCTATGAAACAGAAATATTTTCTTCTGTTGATATTACAGAAATTCAATACGGAGTAGCTACTCAGACTGATGGATCAGGCACTATTAATTTGTTCATGGATGTGTATGAACCAACAGGTGATACCGCACAACAAAGACCGGTCATCATTTTTGCCCATGGCGGAAGTTTTATCGGTGGAGATAAATCCTCCGCGGACATTGTTCAGCTCTGCAATTCGTTTGCAAAGCGCGGTTACGTTACAGTTTCCATTGATTATCGTCTTGAGCAACCATTAAATATGCTTAATCCAGATAAGATGGTAAAGGCATTGATACGTGGCGTGCACGACATGAAAGCAAGCTTTCGTTATTTCAGAATGGATGAGCAGACTTCGAATCTGTTTAAAGTTGACATCAATCAGATTTTTGCAGGGGGCGTTTCTGCTGGTGCAATCATTGCCGCACATGTGGCTTATATGGATTCATCCGATCAGATCGCTTCTAATTATCTCACATTCATTGATCAACTTGGAGGATTTGAAGGAGAAAGCGGCAATCCGGATTTTTCTTCAGCCGTTAGTGGAGTCATCAGCATGGCAGGAGCGTTGGCTGATGCATCGTGGCTTGGAGCATGGAATCAACCGATTATCAGTTTTCATAGTATCAATGACGGAACAGTTCCTTATGGAAATGGTCATGCTTACAATTACAGTTTCATGCCCGTACTTCATGGAAGTTTGATGATTGATTCAAGAGCTGATACGATAGATACTTACAGTGTACTCTACAGTTATCCCGGGTCTGGGCATCCGCATTTTATGAGCGGCACTAATATCGATCAGGCGATTATGGATTCCACCATTCTGCTCACTTCAGATTTTATGTACAGCATTCTTGCTTGCAATCCGAATAATGTGGTTGACGTGGAAGAACTGCAATCAGAAAATTATTTTCTGATTTATCCAAATCCTGCGGATGAATTTATTAAAATTGAATTTCCATTTTTAAATTCCTCAACGGGAATAAATATTTTCAATTCGTTTGGCCAGTTGATGAGGACTCAAAATTATTCACCCGGTTTATCAATAACATTTGATATCGGTTCACTGGCAAAAGGAATTTATTTTCTGGAAATTTCCAATCAAAATGTGACACAACATCAAATACTTCTGGTGCAGTAAGTTTGCATTTTTCAAAAAAGAAATTTATTAGTCGCGTAATTCAACGGATATCCCGATAGAGAAATGGTCTCATAGTTCAACGGATAGAATTGGAGTTTCCTAAACTCTCGATCCGGGTTCGATTCCCGGTGGGACTACCATTTTTCGTTATCGGGACTAAACCTTTGATAGCAGTTCCCTGCATGACTGACATCGGTCAGGCAGGGATGCTGCTCGGGACTACTATTTTTTTTACCGCGTTATTTGAAGATCTATTAGTCTTCCACCGCCTCCAGATCCATTCCGCATTTTCTGCATGAACTTGGTTCATCGCTGATAACATCCGAATGCATCGGGCATGCGTACATGGCAGTATGCTCATGATTTTCGCGTTCATCTTTTTTATTGTTGTTACATGCCATGAACGATACACTAAGTAAAAGACTGAAAATTAAAATTGCTTTCTTCATAGCGAATTGATTTGTTGTAAAGGAATTTTAGGGCTAAAAAATTTTGAAGTTTTCCTGTTGAATTCATTCCTTTTATATGTAGTTACGAGAATCCCTGATTTGCCGCAAATAAACAGACATTCGAAATAGTAAGATATCCGGGGTAAATCTGTTATGGGTTTCTTATCAAAATCTGAAATGGATCAACTGAAACCTCCGGGTCGAAATCAATCATCTCTAGAGTATTCAGATCAAAGGCAGAAACAAAACCGTTTTTTCCTTCACAAAGAGATTGATGATGAGGTGCGGGACCATCAACAGAAATATTTCTGTTCGTGATATAAACTTTTCCTGAAACATCATTTACTGCAATTCCATGAGGCTCAAACAATTCACCTTGAATTGTTTTTATATGCTGATCTGTTTCATAATTGATCACTTCCACAGAACCTTTGCATTTCGGAAGACTACAAACAGTCTGATCGCAGGCTACAAATAAATAAGGGTACGTTTCAGAAATAGACATCATCGTTGGATGAATTCCGGTTGGAATTACCGCAATTAAAGAATCATTTGATGAATGAAAAACACGAATCTCATTTGACTCAGAGCAACTGATATAATATTTGGAAAAGTCAGGCGAGAAAATAATTTGTTGAGGGCGCATCGTCAGATCGTTAACCGCAGGTATCAAAGGGTCGAGACGTTTTTTGGTTATCTGCGGATCAAACGGATCAGTCACATTAATGATGTAGAAATAATTTCCTGTTTCAGAAGTCATGTAGAGCGTGGTGAAATCTTCAGAGGCAATAATTCCATGCGGAGAAACAAACATGCCGGGTGAATTGAAAACTTCAAGCACCTCCATGTTTTCCAAATCAAAATAAACAAGTTGACCGACCTGAGTCCAATTAACGATAAATGCTTTTGTTCCATCAGGAGAAATGATCAGATCGCTCCAGTTTCCAACGCCAATGAAACGCTGGTCAATGAGTGAATCTGTTGCAGTGGAATATTTCTGAATCACATCGCCATCAATAAAAATCATATACCAGAAATTTCCATCATGCGAAATTTCAATGGCATAAGGTGCTTCAGGAAAATCAGGATACTGACCGACATCAATACATCGCATCGCCAAATCAGTTTGCTGATCGAAAACAGTGATCATATCACATCCGCGATTCACCACATAATATTTCGAGCGGTTGTCATCGCAGCAAAAAGGAATTTCACTTTTATCATTCGGTGCGCCTGAGTTAATCCAATTCATCATGGTTTCGATTTCACTTCTGTTGAGTGCTGGTTCGTTCTGCGGCATCGTAGGAGAAAGCATCAAACCGAGCTCTTCATAAATATTGATATAAAAAGCAAGCAGACTTTGATCTACACGAAATGGAATTATCGCAGCACCATTGTTGGCACCTGCAAATAAATCATCCCATGTTTCGAGTGATAATCCAGCTGCAGCAATTTTATCTTCATCGGTATGACAACCTGTTGTTGCACAATTAGGGAGAATAATTCCGGCAATTTCAGGAGGATATCCGGAGTCTGTTTGAACTGTCTGGTCTTTGCTGCACGCATAATAAAATGCCACGAAAGCAACGATCAGAAATATTTTTTTTGAGACTGGCATCTGTTGGCAAAAATGCAACTCAAATGGATTGTCCAAAGAACCCAGCGACTTTGAACGTTCAAAGACCTCAGCTCTGTTTTTCCAGTGAACATGTTCAGTTTTCAGAAACAAAAACTTCGTACTCCTTGCGCATCATTACTTTTTGACTTACTTTGCATCTACAATGTGCAAGCAATACAATAAAATCTCCGTAAGCAAAAACAGCGTTTCTTCTTTCGTTGCGCATTGTTGTTGTTCACGATGTTGTTGAGACACCGCTAAAGGTCATCACACCTTTTTACTTCTTCGTCTCCATTTCCTTCACTCAAAAATTTTATGATCATGGCAACATCTTACAACATCGCGGTTTTATACGAGCATCCTGAATGGCACACTCCTTTGTTTGAAGCATTCGAGCGTCATGGTATTTCTTATAAGAAAATTGATTTGAAGCGTGGTGCTTTTAACGGGCAACCACTTGCCGAAGCGGATTTATACTACAACCTGGTAAGTCCGAGTGCTTACTTAAGAGGAAACCAGCGAGCAATCCCTTATTCGCTCGCGCTATGCGGTCAGTTGGAATCGGAAGGTTGCAAGGTATTGAATGGCACCAAATCCATGCGCCTCGAATTCAGCAAGAGCGCACAAATCGCTTTACTCAAAAAACTCGGTATTGACCATCCACGCACCATTGTCTTCAACAGTGTGGAGGCTTTAAAGCAAATGAAAGATACGTTGCGTTTTCCACTCATTCTGAAACCGGAACAAGGCGGCAGCGGGGCAAGAATGTTTTTGGTGAATGAATTTGAGGAACTTGAAATTTTGCTGAGCCAGCAATCCGAATTATGGCTGCCTGATAACCTTTTGTTGTTACAGGAAAAACTGGAGTATGATGCAACACACGGAATCGTTCGGCTTGAATTCATTGGTGGTAATTTATTGTACGCCATGAGGGTGGTTACCAATGGCAAATTCAATTTATGTCCTTCAGTTTTGTGTAATCCGGATGATGGTGAAGGTTATTGCGTTGTTGAAGCGCAACCGCTTTTAAAGCCCGAGTTTTACGCTTATCCTGATGTTCCACAGCAAGCGGTTGATACGGGCAGAAAGATCATGCAGGCTTGCGGACACGCTACCGGAAGTGTAGAGTATTTGGTAACCCATGATGGCCGAATGGTTTTTTACGACATCAATTCCAATTCTAATCTCCGGGAATCCATTGCGGCCGAATTCGGAAAACAACCTTTTGATGAAGTGGTGAAATTTCTGGCAGGATATAATGCCTGAACCTTTTACACAAAGTCTAATTAGCTCTGTCATAAAATTTTGCAAAGCGAACTTATTTTCGTGCAAGCGAATTAAGTTGCTGTTCATGTAGTTTTGACAAACTTTCAAACCAAAACCAAATCAATGAAAAAAATTAACATCTTGTTCTGCTTTGCTCTCATAGCGATTACGGGAAAAAATTCTGTTGCACAGTGCCCTAACGGACAATCAGAAATCTATCTTGAAATAATGACAGATGCCTACGGTTATGAAACTTACTGGGAGTTGGTTCCGGGAACAAATAATTGTGGCGTTGCCGCCATCGCAACCGGTGGAAATAGTGCAGTTGGATGCAACGGAGCAGGCGCACAAAATCAGGACCCCGGAGGATATGGGGATAATACACTTTACACGGATGGTCCATGGTGTTTGGATGATTATACCACTTTTACACTTCATCACATTGATGATTGGGGTGATGGCGGTCCGCTTTTTACAGTGATGATTGGTGGATTTCCTGTATATGAATTTCAGGGAACCGGTTCAGGCAATGTTTGGACTTTTGATATTAATCCGCCTCTTGCTTTTGATTTAACTGCTGAAAAAATTCTCACTCCTGCATATTTACCTGCTGATGATATTACCGTAAGAGCAGAAATTAAAAATGTTGGAACAACAACACTTACCGATTTAACGATTAACTATTCTATTGATAACGGAACACCTGTTTCGGAAAATTTGAACGGACTGAATCTGCTGCCTTTTACAAAACAGACAATAGTGTTCAACACATTATGGGGTGCTTACACACCTGCTGATTACTCATTGAAAGTTTGGGCAAGCGATCTCAATGGCAACACAGATATGTACACGGCAAATGATGAGATAGAGAAAATTATTTCTATTGGTGAGCCTGTTCCGTTTTTGATTGATCAATATTTAACAGCTACTCCGATCTTCACACCTATTGTTGATGGTGCGGATTTGATAGACCTTCCCCGTGATTTGGATTTTCATCCCAACTTCAACAATATGGAATTATGGGTGATCAACGAAGGTACCGAAGCAAGTGGTGGGAGTGTAGTTATTGTTCACGATGCAGGCGAGGCAAGTCAAATATCTGAATGGAAAATTGATGGAAATGCCACACATTTCATGGATCTGCCAACCGGAATTGCATTCAGTGAAAATGGAAATTTTGCAACTGCTCCAGGTGTGCTTGATGCCAATCATGATGGTGGTCAGCCGTTCACGGGTCCTGCACTTTGGGACAGTGATCTCTCCGTTTTTGGTGAGCCTTCAGGTGGTAACGGAAGTCATATTGATATGCTTCATGAAAGTTCTTATGCCATGGGAATCGCGCATCAAAGTGAAAATGCATTCTGGGTCTTCGACAGTTACAATCATGATATAGTGATGTATGATTTTCAAATGGATCATGGTCCGGGAAATGATGATCATGCCGATGGAATTCTCCATCGTTATCCTGAAGTGAATGTTTCCAGAATTAATGAAACCATCCCATGTCATCTTGATTTGGATAAGCAGAATGGCTGGCTCTATATAGTTGATGGCGGAAATAATCGTGTTGTCAGGATGGATATTTATTCAGGAACAGCATCGGGCACACCTGCATATCCGCAGTTCGAACCTTTACAGGCCTATCAGGATATCACAGGAGTTACACAGGAAGTTGTTGTTCCGCTAAGTGAAGGATTGCTTCAACCTTCAGGAATAGCATTGAAAGACAACCGCATGTTGGTCAGCGAATATTTAACCGGTGATATAATTATTTATGATATCACAACCATGCCTGCCATTGAGATGGGAAGAATTGTTACCGGCTCCGCAGGTGTAATGGGAATCACCATTGGCCCTGATGGAAAAATCTGGTATGTAAATCACACAACCAACCAGGTGATGAGAATTGATGGAGTTGAATACACAGCTTTGGTTGAAACAAACGCTGAAGGATTTGAATTGTATCCGAACATCACATCAGGATTGGTAAACATATCATTGCCATCATCTGAAAACAAAACAGAGATCAGCGTAACCAATTCAGTTGGACAGATTGTTTATTCAACTTCACTTGAATCAGGAATTGAAAACGCGCAGTTGAATCTGTCAGATATGAGCAATGGAATTTATTTTGTGAATTGCGATAACGGAAAAGAATTATTTGGACAAGAAATAATTGTTCAGCGATAGCACTTTCTTTTAATAGCCGCGCATAATTTATCAAGGCATCCGTGAGATTTCAAATCTCATTGATGCCTTTTCTTTTTTTCTCTTTGAGCTTTGTAAAGGCAGTAGGCGACAGCCCGGTAATACTTTTAAACTGATTGCTGAAATGATGGATGCTGTTGTAGTTAAGCTTCAGTGCAATGGCCTGCAGTGTCAAATCACCGTAACTGATCAATTCCTTGGCGCGCTCAATACGCTGGTTGATCATGTATTTTTCGATGGTGATACCTGCAACTTCCGAAAACAAGCCGCTGAGATAATGGTATTCCAGTTTCAGATTTTGCGAAATGTAATCGGAATATTTGATGTTGATGGGTTCTTGATCATCGCTCCAGTAAACGAGTTCTACAATCAGGTTTTTTATTTTCTCTGCAACCTCTAACCGGTGGTCTTTGATCAATTCAAAACCCAGTTTGCTAAACTTGTTTTCGATTGCGCTGAGTTGTTTTTGAGTTAAATCATTTTCAATTTCCGCTTCGCCAAGTTCTACTGATTTTACACGGAGACCTTGTTTTACAAGTACCGCTTTAACGCTCATTGTGCAGCGCGGACAGACCATATTTTTTATCATCAATTTCATCATAGATGATTTTGAGTTTTACATTTCCATTCCTTCATGTCCGGTATGTGCGGAGGTTCCACGTTTAAAAATGAATTCACTGTTTAAAAGATAAACTCCTGAGGTTACGACCAATTCACCTTCCTCCAATCCCGAAATAATTTCAATGAATAAACTGTTTTGCATTCCAATGGTAACCATACGTGGCTCGAAACGTCCGTTGGAATTTTGAATCCAGATGGTTGCACCTTTAGCATCCTGAATCACCGCATCTGCAGGCAGTGTAATGGCTTCGTGTTCTTTGTTTTTCACCTTCACATAAGCAAGCATTCCGGGTTTATAATTCATCAGTGTATTCTGAATTTCAATTCTTATCAGACTGATTTTGCTTTGCGGATTTAATTCAGGATTGGCAAATGCGATTTTGCCAATTATTGTTTCTTCAAAACCTTCTACCCGCACTTCTACTTGAGTATTGTCTTTCGTCAAATTAGTTTCTGAAGCATAAAGTTGTGCCTCCACCCATAGTGATGATAAATCTGCAATTCTGAAAACAGTTTCTCCTTCCATCAGATATTGACCTTCAGTAACATTGATTTCAGAAATATATCCACTGAGTTTGCTGTAGATTTTTACTGTTAAGGGAATTTCTTTTTTCATCCCCAGATCATTGATTTGCAATTCGGTCAATCCCCAGAGTAATAATTTGTTCTTTGAAGCGTCAGCAAGATTGAATGAAGTTTCATTTCCAAGCAAATCTTTTTGCGCCAGTGCGATAAGATATTCCTGTTGAGCGGCATTGAGCATGTCGCTGTAAATTTCATACAGCACATCACCTGCTTTAACATATTCGCCAACGGTTTTAAAATGCAAATACTCGATTCTGCCATCCACTCTCGTGCTGATTACTTCTGTTTTGTTTTCGTTAATCACAATTGTTCCGGAAAGAATATTTTCTTCTCCGATGGAAGAAAGCCTTACGGTATCAATCTGAATGTTTGCCAATTCTATTTGTGTTTCGCTCAAAGCGATACTATTCAAATCATCCTGATCAATTTCGATTTTCGTCAATTCCATGTGACAAATCGGACAATTGCCGGGTTGTTTTTCCATCACCTGCGGATCCATGGAGCAGGTGTAAAAAACATTATCTGCAACCGGCTCTGCTTTCTTTTTACAGGAAAAAAGAAAAACAGAGAATAATACAGATGTCCATAATCCGGACTTTAAGAATGTTATTTTTTTCATTGGATAATTCATTCAGATTTGTTTGACGCTGGTTTTATGAATCCTTCACTGTCAATCAGATAATTTGCATTGGCCGCAATCATATCATCTTCATTGATTCCGCTGATCACTTCAATCAAATCTCCTTGCGTCATTCCCGTTTTAACAGGAGTTACATGAAACGCATTATTTGATTTGAGCAATACGACTTTACTACCGCCAAGATCAATCACCGCATTCCGGTCAACCCATAATGCAGAATATGCAGCGATAGAAATATCAGCTTCAACCGAGCTTCCGATTTTGTGCTGATGCAATGAATTGTCGAGATACATTCTTGCACGCAACGTATTTTCTCCCTGTTCATACACTCGTTGAATAAAATCTATTTTGCCGGTCATCTCCATGCCGGGCTCATTTTCAACAGTGAAATCAACTTCTTGCCCGATCTTGATTTTTGAAACATCGTCCATCTTTATTTGAAGGATCACCCAGATTTTATCAGCATTGTAAATCGTAAAAATATTTTGTCCTTTATCCAGGTACATTCCTTCTTTGATATTAAGCACCGCGTTTTCAGGGATGCTGTTCATTTGTTTGCCCTCTGTTACATCCATGCTTCCCTGTTCATGAATATGACCATGATACATTGAATAAACGGTTACCGTTTGCAAAAGCTTTTTTGTTTTAATCAATTCATTGATTTCAGCTGATGTCATTCCGAGCGTAATTAATCGTTGATGAAGGTTGTTGATCATTTCCGTTGACAACGGATCGTTTTCAATCACATACAACAGATTTTGTTGTGCGGTAATCAATTCAGAACTGTAAATCTCCATCACCTTATCACCCACGTTCACTGTTTGAAAATTGTAACGCAGAAATAATTTTTCAATTCTCCCGCTCACCCTGGCGGCAATAGTTTCAAATCGCTCACCATCATAATCAATAAAACCCTCCACATGAACAGTGATTGGAATTTCTTTTCGTTCCGCATGAGTGGTCTTCACATCCGCAATCACTGATTGATTGACCGGCTGGAGAAGTGCACGGAGTGAATCAATTTTAATGGGGGTATAGTGAACATCATGTCTTTCGTTTTTGCATGATGAAAAAAGAATGCCGAAAATCGCGAAGTGAAGGATCAATATTTTAATGAACCTGCTCATGACTATCGTATTTGTAATTCTTGTTCCAATGCTGCCTGATATTGAAATGCGAGCATCAGATGATCGAGATATTCCATTTGCGCCATTTGCCAATCATTAAAAGCGAAAATGGTTTCGATCAACATTCCGGTGTTCTGCTGATAAGCCAGATAATTCACTTCAAAATATTTGCGGTAAGCCGGCAAAACTTCGTTCTGATATTTTTCCATGGCGTTGACCTCAGCCTGAAATCGGATTTGATTAAGCGAAACATTCTGCAATGCTTCATTCACTGCATTTTGTTTTTGCAGTTCCAGTGCCTGCACATTCAACCCGATGGATTTGTCTTCTGCTCTGAATTCGGCTTTTGACCATCGCCCTATGGGAATGGTCATCATGCCCATCAGCGAAAAATTATTCGTTTGATCAAACATGGTGTAGTGCTCCAGGCGAATACCGAAAACCGGTCGCGTTTGTGCACGCGCAACATCCTGATTCAATTTTAATGTTGAAATGGATTTGTCAAAAACCTGAATACTGCTTCGCGATGAGGAAAGATTTTCAGCAGTGTAAAAATCAGATAGTAAAGATTTGTTCAACTCAAGGCTCGTATCAATTTCAAAAGCTGAATTCAGCTCGCGGCTCATCAGATAATTCAGCACTACGTTCGCCTGATTGATGCTGCTTTGTTCATCAATTAATGCTGCTTCGAGCGAAGCAAGATTCGCTTTAGCCTTGTAAATGCTTTGTAAATCGGATTGACCATAAGCCAGATGCGCTTCTGAAATCTGAATGATGGACTTCAAAATTTCCATCTGCTCAATGATCAGAGCGATGGTTTTTTCTGAAACAAAGCGCATGTAATACGCCTCCTTTGCCATGCTGAACAAATCGTTTTTTTCCATGCCCGACATGGCAAGATCAATTGCTGACATCGAGCGCAGGTAATTTTCCTTTGCGTCAAGTAATTTGAAATTTGGGAAATCCTGTTCCACCGCAACCACTCCGGCTGCCAACTGACTGTGCTCTGTCATTCCGAAATTGTATGGTATCATATCTACTCCTGCTTCAATGCGCGGAGGCATCCAGGAACGTGCACCTTCCGCCATCGCATCGGCAGCTTGTATTTTATATTGATAGGATTCAAGCAGCGGATGATTGTTTTCAACTGCGATCAAAACGGAATCGAGTGAAATGATTTGCGCATCAGATTTAATTATACAAAGCGAAAAGATCAAAACAGAAATTGCGTTTTTCATTTCGTTGATAATTTACTTTTTCTCAGAAGCTGCGCATTAACTGCAACGACTATCGTGCTTGCGCTCATCAGCACCGCTCCGAATGCAGGACTCAATAAAATTCCCATGGAATACAAAACACCTGCGGCTAATGGAATGGCGAACACATTATATCCGGTTGCCCAAATCAAATTCTGAATCATCTTTCGATAAGTAGCTTTGCCGAATAAAATAAGATTGACAATATCCGTGGGATTACTGTTCACCAAAATAATTCCTGCGGTTTCTGCGGCAATGTCAGAACCTGAACCAACAGCAATGCCCACATCTGCTTGTGCAAGTGCCGGTGCATCATTTACACCATCACCTGTCATGGCAACAAATTCTCCTTTCGATTGCAGATCTTTGATCTTGTCGAGTTTTTGATGCGGCAGAACTTCCGCCATGTACCCATCCATTTTTAATGCATCACTCACACTTTTTGCAACCGTTTCGTTGTCTCCGGTGAGTAAAATTGTTTTGATTCCGATTTGCTTTAGTGTTTGAATAGCTTCGGCTGAATCATCACGAATCTTATCAGCGAGTGAAATCGTGCCCACCGGTTTTTCATTGACCAGTACAAACACAGTAGTTTCTGCTTTGTCTGAAATAAGATTTTGATCGAATGAAATCTTTGCATCGCGCAAATAACCAGGACTCATCACTTTCACTTTCAATCCGTCTACTGTTGCCTGCACTCCTCGTCCGGTGACCGATTCAAAATTCTCTGCCGGAAGTAATTTGACTTTTAATTCTTCTGCTTTTTTTATGATACCTGTTGCCACCGGATGCTCTGAATTCTGATCGAGCGATGCAGCGAGCTGCATGATTTTTTCTTCTGTGTAGGATTCATCCATCTTATTGATTCGAACCACCTCAAATTTTCCAACGGTCAGTGTTCCTGTCTTATCAAAAATGATGGTGGTGATCTTCCGCGAATTTTCAAATGCCGTTCTGTTTTTGATCAGCAATCCGTTTTTTGCAGATAGTGATGTTGAAATGGCAACCACCAATGGAACCGCTAAACCCAAGGCATGAGGACAGGAGATTACCATCACCGTAACCATTCTCTCCAATGCAAAAACAAAATCTTTTCCGGCAATCAACCAAAAGATCAAGGTTCCGAATCCTCCAGCCAATGCAACAATTGTGAGAATCATGGCCGCTTTATCTGCGAGCAATTGAGTTTTTGATTTTGCCTTTTGCGCATCATCCACTAAGCGAATCACTTTGGAGAGATAAGAATCTTTGAAGGAATGCGCGACTTTCACTTTGAGTGATCCGTTTCCGTTGATAGAACCACCAATCACTTTTTCATCTTTTGATTTCTTCACCGGCTTTGATTCTCCGGTAAGCATGGATTCATTCAAATAGCTTTCACCTTCGATGATGATTCCATCTGCCGGAATTTTTTCTCCGGGTTTGATAAGAATTACATCATCTGCTTTCAGTTCAGAAGTTTTTACATCGGTGGCTGAACCATCTTTAATTAAATGCGCCACATCGGGCATGAGCTGAACAAGTAATTCCAATTCGCGCGATGCTCCGGCAATGGATTTCATTTCAATCCAATGTCCGATAAGCATGATATCAATCAGGGTAGCAAGTTCCCAGAAGAAATCCATTCCGGCTACTCCGAAAACAACCGCTGCGCTGTAGAAATAAGCAACGGAGATTGCCATTGCGATCAACGTCATCATTCCGGGGCGCAATTTTTTTACCTCGTCTAAAAGACCTCTCAGAAACGGATAACCGCCATAAAAGAAAATGGCTGAGGAAAATGCAAACAGTAAATACATGGAACCGCTGAAACTCCAATCCACACCAATCCAATCCTGAATCATCGGGGAGAGAATGACAACCGGAATGGTGAGCAGAACACTGACGATGAAGCGTTTCCTGAAATCACCAATCATTTTTTTGTGATCGTGTCCGCCATGGCCCATTGCAGCATGAGAAGGTTTTTCTTTCTGCTTATTTGTTTCATGCCCGCTTTGCTGATGCTTCTTCACGGGTGCTGTAGTATGATGATGTTCGTGTTCGTTCGACATTGTTAATTTTTCATTTCCAGATTTTTCTTCGCATCATTCAACATATTCTTCAGACACCATTTTGCGTACCAGCTACCGAAAAAGAAACAAAGAATTTTTCCGAAAAAACTTTTTGGCTTTTCGTAACTGATGCCTAACTCAACAGAGGTGTTTCCATTTTTCGGAGTAAGTTTTAAAAACATCCTGAACCAGCCGATCACAATCACTTTCGGATGGCCAATGGTTTCCCATATTTTTTCCATGTTCTGAATCCATCTGGTGACGACAACTGTAAAATCAATTGTCATTCCCATCACTTTTCCTATGTAGCGATATGAAGTCTCCGGACCACTAAAGTTTTTGGAAAGCAATTGCAATTCCAGATGAGTACCCATCATGGCTTTTGAATCCTTCGACATGTGCATACCTGAATTGCGAACATCATCCATGAATTCGAATACCGACTGAGGAGTTGCATTGATGATGATTGTCTTTTGAAAAGTCTTCATCGTCAATTCTTAAGGTTGTTCAAGATAAAGTCTACCCGTACTTCTGCAGACAGTACAGGAACATGCGAGACCGGAAAGCCTAATGATTCGTAAACCTCTGTCAGCAAAGAGTGAATTTTTTTCTGTGCCACGTCATCTTCTTTACGTGCATAGTCTTGCACCAACGGAAGACAATCGAGAATAAATACTTTCTTATAGGATGCTGCTTGAATTGCATTCAGAAGTTTTTCGTCTTCCAGTAGATGTAGAAAACGATAATAGGCTAAGGTATCAGGAATCGCGCGATCGAGAAAAACAACTTCAGCGGGAGAGAGAGATGCTTCCTGTTCAATTTGCATGTCAAGAATTCCTAATTGAAATTCAGCCTGATTCTTTCTGATCTCTTCAACTGTTTTTCCATTGATCAGTTGCGTGTCAATATAATGCCTTGCATGTTCAATAGTAGTCTTGTATCCACGCGCAGTAAGCAAGTTGACGGTTGTCGTTTTACCGGAGCTTGGTCCTCCGGTAATCACGTACCAATTTGTTTGCTGTCTGCGGGACATGTTCATGTTTTACTGGTTTTTATGGACGCATTGAATACTACAGAATCAACTTTAAAATTGGCTTTGATCATTAGGTCGTTTTTTTACTCTTTCACTTCTATCACTTCAATTTTTCCTTTGCGTTTCAATTCCCATTCTTTCACCATTTCAAATATTACGGGCGTAACAAGAAGCACATAAATAGTTGAAGTAATCACTCCGCCAATCAATGGAATCGTGATTGGTCGCATGACATCACTGCCGACTCCGGTTGCCCACAAAATCGGAATCAACCCGAAAAGTGAAACGGAAACGGTCATGAGTTTGGGGCGCAATCTTTTTGCGGCACCCCGAATTACAAATTCACGGATGTCGGCATTGGTAATTGTTTCGCGTGAATTTCCTTTTTCAGCAACCAGATTTTGCATGGCTTCATTTAAATAAATTGTCATCAGCATGGCAGTTTCAATCGCCATTCCAAACAGCGCGATAAAACCAACCGCCACAGCAACGGATAAATTGATTCCAAAGAAATACACAAGATAAACACCACCGATCAGGGCGAATGGAACGGTGATCATAGTGACCAAAGCTTCTTTGTAGGAACGGTAGGTGAAAAACAAAACAATAAAGATGATGAGCAGCACAACCGGAAGAATAAATTTCAGTGTTCGGTTTGCGCGAATTTGATTTTCATATTGTCCGCTCCATTGGATGAAATATCCTTTCGGTAATTTTTTCACCATTTCATTCAACTTCTTCTTCGCATCATTCACTGTGCTTCCCAAATCGCGATCGCGCACATTGAAAAGAACAGTGCCGCGCAACATTGCATTCTCAGAATTGATCATCGGTGGTCCTTCGGAAATCCGGATGTCGGCAACAGCTGAAAGAGGAATGGATCCGTAATCCGCTGTTTGAAGAAGCATGCGTTTCAGTTTTTCAATATCGTTGCGATAGTCCTGTGCAAAGCGTGCGTTGACTTTAAATCGCTTCCGTCCTTCAATCGTAGTGGTGAGATTCATTCCGCCCAAAGCACTTTCGATCAGCATGTTTACATCATCAATGCTCAAACCATATCGTCCCAACTCGTTTCTCCTGATATCAATGTCAATGTATTTTCCTCCTGTAATCGGCTCGACATATAAATCTTTAACGCCTTCAATACCTTCCAATTCTTTTTTTATCATTTGCGCCAGCGAATAAATGGAGTCAATATTTTGTCCGTAAACTTTAACGCCCACATCTGTTCTGATTCCTGTTGAAAGCATGTTGATGCGATTGATGATCGGTTGTGTCCATCCGTTTACGACTCCGGGAATCTGAAGCCGCGAATTCAATTCATCAATGATATCGTTCTTCGTAATTCCATCTCTCCATTCCGATTTTGGTTTAAGAAGAATAATTGTTTCAATCATACTGATGGGAGAATTATCCGTTGCGGTGTTTGCACGCCCGGCTTTGCCTAACACATTTTCAACTTCCGGAATTGATTTGATGATTTTATCCTGCACCTGAAGAATGCGTTTCACTTCTGAATTGGAAACATCCGGCAAGGTAACGGGCATGAACAAAAGCGATTGCTCATCGAGTGGCGGCATGAATTCAGAACCCAATCTCATCAACATGGGAATGCTGATAAGCAACGCAATGAGATTGATAGCGATAGTTGTTTTTCTCCAGTTCAAACACCATTTTAAAACTGGTGTGTAAAGTTTTTCCAGAAACCGTGTTATTGGATTAGCACTTTCAGGTTTCAGTTTACCGCCAAGGAAAAATGAAATCAAAACCGGAGTGAGTGAAATCGCAAGTACCGCATCCACCAGCAGGATAAATGTTTTTGTCCAGGCGAGAGGTGAAAAAAGTTTTCCTTCCATTCCGGTGAGAAGAAAAACGGGAAGAAACGATACGACCACAATAATCGTGGAGAAGAAAACTCCGGGACCTACTTGTTTGGAAGCTTGTTCAACGGTTTGCAATCTTTCCTGCCTCGTAGGTTTTCGGTCGCGGAATTTTTCGGAGAGATGACGGTATGAATTTTCCACCATCACAATTCCATCGTCAACAATGACACCGATGGCAAGTGCAATTCCGGTGAGCGACATGATGTTGGATGAAATGCCGAATGCTTCGAGGAAGATGAAACTTACAGCAATGGAAATTGGAAGTTGAATGAGAATAATCAGAGCACTGCGCCAGTGAAAAAGAAAAAGAAGAACGATCAATGAAACCGCAATCATTTCTTCGATCAGTGTTGTTCTGACGGAATCAATGGCATCTTCAATCAATACACTTCTGTCATAAGCCGCGCGGATATGAACTCCTTCAGGAAGTCCTTTTTCAACTTCAATGATTTTTTCTTTTACATCACTAATTACTTTATCTGCATTCTCACCATAACGCATCACGACAATTCCACCAACTGCTTCTCCTTCTCCGTTCTGATCAAAAATTCCCAAACGCAGATCACCACCCATTTGAACCGTTGCAACATCTTTGATTCGAATTGGAATTGAATTACGCGACTCTATCGTTATGTTTTTTACATCATCAATGTTTTCAATGTATCCCAAACCGCGGACGATATAACCCATGTCCGCCATTTCAAATTTTCGTCCTCCGACATCATTATTGTTTGCGCGCACCGCATCGAGCACATCCATCAGCATGATGTTGTAATAATTCAGTTTGATCGGATCGATGACGATTTGATATTGCTTTTCAAATCCACCGAAGGATGCGACTTCGCTAACGCCTTCCACTGTTTGCAATGCGAGCTTGATGTACCAATCCTGCAACGCGCGCTGCTCACCGAGATCCATTCCTTTTGCATCGAGCGTGTACCAGTAAATATGTCCCACTCCTGTTCCGTCCGGACCAAGAGTCGGGACAACATCATCGGGCAATAATCGCTGTGCATAGTTCAATCGCTCGAGCACGCGTGTTCGCGCCCAATAGATGTCTGCTTTGTCCTCGAAAATGATATAGATGAAACTCATTCCGAACATGGAACTTCCGCGAATGTTTTTCACTCGCGGAATTCCCTGCAGGTTGCTCACTAACGGATAGGTGATCTGATCTTCGATCACCTGCGGACTTCTGCCCATCCACTCAGTGAAAACGATGACCTGATTTTCCGACAGATCGGGAATTGCATCAATCGGATTTTTTTGTACAGAGTAAAATCCCCATACAAAAAGTCCGGCTGCAATTAACAGCACGATCATCCTGTTGCGAAGAGCAATCGAAATGAGTTTCTCTACCATATGATTATTCTGAAAAGATTCTGCTACTCGTGATCATGCTCCATGGGCTCAAGGTTCATACCGCAAATAGAACAAGTGCCTGGCTTGTCGCTTGTAATTTCAGGATGCATAGGACATGAATACATCATGGCATGGTCGTCATGATTTTCCTTTTCATCCTTTTTATCGCCCTTGCAAGCAACGAGCGCAACAGTAAGAATAAGACTGAGAACGAAAATGAACTTCTTCATAATGGTTTGATTTAAGTGTGAAAAAAATTAGTTTAAGTGGAAAGAAATTTTTTATGAAATGCATTTTCAATTTGACAAAATGAAACAGCATTTCCACACAGAAATATATCCTGCGCGAAATCAAATTGGTTTTCTCAAACCAGAAAAACGCAATGAACCAGATAGAGAGGAGTGGAGCGAAGAGGCGGAGAAGTATCACATGATTGATTATTAATCTCGCTGGAGAAGGATGGAAGCGAAACAATTTGATCAACGTGAAATGCAATCAGTTTAAAAAATTCATGATGAACTGCGGAAGAGATGGTAGAAAGTTTTTGGTCTCCATCTACTTTGAAATATTTCAGTTCATCCTTGCAACAACCAGGCATCGGCTTGTCGCCACATTTGCAACTACCATCAGAATCATAAAAATCAATGCTCGATATCTTGCCACCACACCAGTGGATGTTGAGAGCGAATCCCGTGGATGATGTCAGGTAAAGGAGAACAAATGATATCAGAAGAAATTTCTTCATTGAATCAAAGATAAAGACACGTGGAGTTAATAAAGTTTCATATACACAAATTTTGCAAGTGGCTTGTAAGCGATGATTTACCGGCAGCAATCTTTTTTCCGGACGGAAACAGTTTTGAGGTACTCCATACCAAGGCGCAAAATTCTTTTGAAGATTATCGCGAGCATCATGTAATCTCAAAATTTAACATCATCCCATCATCTTCGTGCTCGAGGTTGTGGCAGTGGAAAACATATTTGCCGCTATAGTTTCCAAACTGAACAATAACACGTACTGTTTCTTCCGGCATTACAAGAACTGTATCCTTCCATCCTTTTTCAGATGCTTCCACCATTCCTCTTCCGCCCGTTCTGTCCAGCACTTGAAATTGCGCAGCGTGCAAATGCATGGGATGAGGCTCTCCACCTACGCTGTTATTAAAAGTCCATACTTCAATTTCACCAGCTGTAATGTATTCGTCAATTCTTTCTGCATCAAATGTTTTTCCGTTGATGGAATGCCCCATGCTCATATCATGACCACCATGTCCCTCACCATGCGGATTTGAAATTTCAAAATTCCTGCTGCGCGATGCCTGCGATTCTGAAAGAAAATTGATGGAAGAAAGTGAAGCGGGTAATGAAAATGAATCAGCAGAAATCTGATTGACAATAAACTTCATGATCTTAAATTCCTGAACACCTTGCGCTTCGCCACCAAAAAAAGTTTTGCTGATAAGAAATAATTCTGTGTTCAGCACATGATTTCGAAAATCAACAATCAGATCGAGTCGCTCACCGGGGCCGAGCAAAACCGAACTCACATTTTCAGGAATAGAAAGCAATCCGCCATCAGAGCCGATGATTGAAAATGCTGATCCATCACTCAGCGCGAGATTGTAAACACGTGCATTGCTGCCGTTCAAAATCCGCACACGATATTGTTTGGTTGAGCAATTAAAAAATGGCGCGTACACTCCGTTGACAAAAACATATTCACCCATGTAACCGCTCATGATTTCTCCTTCGGATGGATTATAGATGATCGAATTTGCTTCTATTCTTTTATCCTGAATCACCAAAAGAATTTCATCATTGCCCGATGGAAGATTCAATGCCGCTTCTTCCGCATCATTTACAACGATCAATCCTGCCAACCCTAAAAAAGCCTGTTTGGCGGTTTTTGTATCCGGATGAGGATGATACCAATACAGCGATGCGCGGTTTATGATCTGAAAATTGTAGTTGAATGAACTTCCCGGTTGAATAACATCCATGGGAAATCCATCCATTTCAGCTGGTGTAATCAAACCATGCCAATGTAGATTGGTTTCTTCTGACAGGTTATTCTCAACATCAATACTGAAAGATTGACCATCATTCATTTTCAATGTTGGGCCCAGCAGTGCGTAATTTTGATAACCATAACCGGACAAAGAATTCCCGTTAAACATTCCTCCGCTTGAAACCTGAGGTGTAAGAGAAAAATTATTGGTTTGAATGGTGGGGAAAACGAGAGGGTCAGAAAAATTTCCTTCGGTTACAATCACCGGCTTAACCATCATTCCGTTGAGAGCAGGATCTTTTTTGCAGGAGGATAAAAGAAGGGAACTGCCACCAACCACATAAAACGCAGAAGTCATGCCTGCGAGATTCAGAAATTTTTTTCGATTCACAAAGAAGAAATCAATTCACCGTGATGACATGAGATTCCTCATCCATCAATTCCATATCCATATCGTGGGCAGTGAGAGTGACGGTGTAGCTACCAGCGTTATTATAAATGTGGGCAACGGTTGTTCCTTCACCTGTTGCGCCATCACCGAAATCCCATTCCCAATGATGTGTTTCTTCAGAGCAACTGCCGTCAAAATTTACGGTTCCTCCTGCAGTGATCGTTGCGTTGTCTTCCGTAAAACAAGCAACCGGAGTCATTTTTTTGCAAGCGGATAATAGCATGGTGATGACCACAATAAATGCGAGTGACTTAAAAATGGTTTTCATTGAATTTGAGTTTTAAAATTGGTCAGTGAGGAATATTGTGATGAACAGTGTGTAATGAATCATGGTGATCATGATCATCCTCATCATGATGCCAGTCATCGTGATGATGTGTTGTATCCCCATGATGATATTCATCATGATGATGCCAATACACAGAATCATGATGATGATAAATACTATCATGGTGAGGCAAATGATTGTGATCGCCATGGAGCATTGAATCATTGGCTACGGACATCCAACTCATCGCATCAATCATTGTATTGACAGCGGTCATATTCTCCTCATGTTCTTTTTTACAGGCATTGATCGTCAATAAAATGACGGTCAATAGCGTGAGCATTTTAAGAATGTTTTTCATTTTGCTTCAATTTTTTATCAGAAGGTTTTCAAAATTAGCTTTAGCGTAGTTATAAAGACTTACACTTTATATCCAGAGGTTGCAAGATTTTCTGCCGAGCGTGATTTGGAAACAACTGATGCCATAAAAACCGAGAATAAAAATGTTCCGGTTTCAATACGGCATATCCTTCAACTCTTTCTGTTTTTTTTCATCCTCCGTAGGATCATGTTTCATCTGATCCTCGGGCTGAGACATATCCATATCGTGAGTAGCAGAATCTTCACCTTGTGAAGCATCTTCATCGGATTCACCATGGGAATGAGAGCCTTTTTCTTTCCCCTCTTTTTCTAAAATTAGTTCTACAGGCTTTACTCCGGCACCATGCCGGAACACCATTTCTCCGCCAAGAAATCCTTGATAAGTTATCATCAGTGTACCAAGCAAAAGAATTGTTACCCAAAGAACATACTCCTTTTTCCCGAACCTATTTTTTCGTAACCACAGCCAGGTTAACAGCGATTGAAAAACAACAGCGATAGCAATGCCATTGTATTTATGCTTCTGTAAAATTTCATGGACTTCTTCATTATGTACAAGGTTTTGTTCAGCTAATAATCCTGTAACTACAGCGGCAATGGCTGCAACAACCCCAAGTAAGAGGTTCCAAAAAACAATTTGTTTGAAGAGTTCTTTCTTAACAAAAAGAGAAAGCAACGCAAAAAATGCAGTGCTGAATAATAGTGCAATGGGAAAGTGTACAATTGCCGGATGAATGATCATTGAACCTTTATTTAGTGTTGTGTGCCGTGATTATTCTTCATCTCGTGAACATTGATATTTACAGGTGCTAACCGCAGATATATTTCTGCAGCAAGGGGAGCCTTACCATAAACAGAATTTAATTTTTCTTCAGGCAAATAAATACTTCCTTGAACTCCTATGCGCAGATTGGTATTAAGCACTGATAAAATATTATATGATGTTCCGACAGTTAGCGTATTAACCCAAAACAGTTCGTGCAAGTCAGGTTGATCTATTTGCAATTCGAGCGCGTCTTTTTGAATGATTTCATACCGCATGTAAAGAGCAGCTTTAGTGATTTGCAAATTCGATTCAACTAATGCAGAGTGCTGTGGCCGGCTATCCCACGCCTGATTAATTCCCCAGATAGCGGCTGAAGTAAGATGTATTTTTTCATCCAAAATAATACTGTGCAAAACAGAGGATGTAGTTCGCGTAATATTCTTATCAGGCTCAATTGCTTCGGGACTTTTTATAAACGCTTGTGAAAATTGAATCGAGAAATTTTCGTTGGGATTTGTTGAAAAGCGATAAGAATAAGAATCAAAACGAGGCTTATCAAAATTATATCGGTTTTCATCGGGTTCACGACCGGTAAAACTTGAAAATTCAAATTTTCATTTAATATCTTATACCTCAACCCCAACGTTGCGACACCAAATGAAATGTGTGTGGCATCTTGCCAATGATGACCGAGGACAGCGTCTGGATTATTAAAACTCGAAATACGGTGCATAAAGGCGGGTGGACCCACGGAAGGCTCACCCGGAAATCCAAAATAGCCTGTAAGATCTATGTCCTGATTGATCATATGCGTGTATGCAATGCTTAAACCTGAAATAAAATCATGAGGATGCTGTCGGTCTACCAATGCGTTGAAGTCATCAGTTTCTCCTGACTGAAACAACAACGGGTATCCGTCTCCCCCCATTATTAATTCATCTGCAGAAAGCATGAGGCTCAGAGAGAAGAGCCCGCGCTTCTTTACTCTTTTATTCGCCATGAGCATTATCCAATTGGGGGCATCTATCCGGTCTGTTAAGCTATCTGCCCGGCTTGTTTGGTTCGTTACATCCTGATGATTGTACCTGAAAAAAATGCTGCCATGCACCATCATGCTCCATTTTTCCCCCATAATCATGTATCCATACATCGGTGTTGCATCAGGCTGCCATGCTGTACCAGAACTGTTTCTGTTCATTGGTAAGTTGAGAGAGTATGAATGCGACATTATCATGCTGTCTTTTTCCATTTCCATATTGTCCATATCATGTTGTGCAAAGGACAAATTTGATGTAAGCGAAAAAGTAAAAAGCAGCAAGATGAAGAAATGAGTTTTATGAATTAGTGCAGTTGCTGTTTTCATTTTTCAACTTTTATGGAGATTAAAATTAGGCTTCGAGGCAATCACAAACCCCAATCATATAATCTTGCAAACGCAGATTTGTTTGGCGTAAGCGCACTAAAATCTATTCAGAGTAGTTTTGAAAACAACATAAAATCAATACAAAATGAAAAACTCAATTCTCTCATTCCTTTTTCTGGCTTCGACATTTGTAACTACCAACGCACAAATTCCTAATAATACTTTTGAAATTTGGAATGACATGGGTAATTATGATAACCCGGATCAATGGGGAACATTAAACAATACAACCGATCCATCAGGCGTTTACACAGCTACAAAAGCCGGAAGTGCGGGTAACTTCTATTTGAAACTCACTTCTCAAACTATCGGCCCTGCTGTATTTAACGGAGTGGCGGTCTGTGGCAAGTTGGATTCAATAACGATGCAACCCATTTCTGGATTTGCATACAATGAACGCCCCGAAACTTTTGATGGAAAATGGCAGCACATGATTTATGGCAACAGTCAGGGATCGCTGACTGTTACGCTTACAAGGTGGAATTCCACTTCACAGATAAGAGAAACCATTGCAACAGCGAGTCAAACCTTATCCGGTATGGCAATGAACTGGACTAATTTCAGCATTCCGTTTACGTATCAAAATTTGTATTTTCCCGATAGCTGCATCATTGTGCTCAAAGCAAGCGGCAATAATCCAACGAACAATGATTATTTGTGGGTTGATGATCTTGCTTTCAACGGTACGGTGCCGGGAAACACAGGTATAGATGATTTGGATTATTCCAATTTAAGTTTCAGTATTTATCCTAATCCTGTGAGCGAAAAAATGGAGATTCTCTTGATTTCGGAAACGTCAGCACATGTTACAATTACCCTCAGCGATATGCAAGGAAAAATTGTTTTTTCCCGGTTAGTGGAAAATACACGACCTGATGAAAAGATTACTTTGGATGTTTCCGTGTTCCCGTCAGGATGTTATTTAGTCAAAATTTCAGACGATCATAAAATCCAATCCCGGGTAGTCGTAATTGATTGATTGATGCTTGTTGAATAGGGTTGAAATACAACACAATTTTTTATGATGAGATATATATTAGTTGCAGGAATAGCGATGTTGTCAGGTTTTGTTCATTCGCAAAATCCACTTTTTATTCCGGATACAATTGCAGGACCAAACATTAATCTCGTAATGCATCACGATAGTGTTCAGATTTTCCCCGGAAATATGTCTCATACCTATGCTTACAATTCAAATTCGTATTTGGGACCCACTTTGATTTTTGAAAAAGGAACAGATATCAGCATAACAGTCAATAATCAAATAGATGATACGACAACAGTTCATTGGCATGGCATACATGTTCCATCTGTTTGGGATGGCGGACCTCATACTCCAATACTTCAGAATACCACCTGGAATCCGCAGTTTACGGTAATGGATCATGCCGCAACTTATTGGTATCATCCGCACTTGCATAAAAAAACAGCATTGCAAGCAATCAAAGGTGCGGCAGGTTTAATCATTGTTCGTGATAGTCTGGAATCAACGCTTGTTCTTCCGAGAAAATATGGTACTGATGATTTTCCGTTGATTGTTCAGTGTCAACAATATGATTCGTTGAATCAGGCAATGCCATTAGGAATGCAGGACAGCACACTAATGGTTAACGGAACGTTAGATCCATTTTTGGATGCACCGGCACAGGTGGTGAGAATGAGATTGCTAAATGCATCAGGCGAACGTGTTTTTAATTTCGGATTTACAGGCAATATGCAATTCTATCAAATTGGAACTGACGGTGGTTTATTGAACGCTCCGAATCTCACAACGAGAATTCGTTTGGCTCCGGGTGAGCGTGCTGAAATTTTGTTGAATCTTTCAGGACTAATTGGTCAATCTTTTTACTTGATGTGCTACGGTTCAGAATTACCAATGGGTATACAAGGCGGACCAACCATGCCGATGCCACCCGGAAGTCCTCCTATGGATAGCCCGTTGAACGGAGTTGATTACAATATCATGTTGATTAATGTAACAGCGCAAACTTCAAATGCAGTATTAACGATACCAGCTTCATTGGCGAATAATATTCCGTATTCTGAATCTCAGGCTGATGCTAACCGAACAATTCGCTTTACTGCCGACAGCCTCATGGTGATGGACGGACCCTTTTATTTCAACGACAGCACGTTTGACATGATGCGCATTGATTACACCATTCCGTTAGACAACATAGAAATCTGGAAACTGGTGAATGAAACTATGGTGGCTCATCCATTTCATATTCATGATGTACAGTTTTTTATTCTTGATCGTAATAATATTCCACCCGGACCTGAGGAAATGGGTAGAAAAGATGTTGTCCTTGTTCCTCCGGGAGATTCAGTTCGGTTCATCACACAGTTTTCAGATTTTGTTGATACCATGATCCCTTACATGTATCACTGTCATATTCTGATGCATGAAGATGCCGGAATGATGGGACAATTTATTGTGACAAACGCAACAACCGGATTTAGTCCTACACTGATTTCCGATGACATCCTCTCTATTTACCCTAATCCTGCGGATCAATTTATCACCATTGAAATAGAAACATCAACTCAGGAAATACAGATCTGGGATGTAACAGGGAAAATTATTTTTTCGGAAAAAAATTATGGCGGAAACATAAAGATTGATGTATCTTCATTTGTAGAAGGAATTTATTTTGTGAGAAAAGGTCATCAGGTTCGCAAGCTGGTAATTTGCCGGTAACTTTGGGTAAAATGATTGTCATGAAATCAACACACTGCAGATTTTTCTTTGAATAATTTGATGAGTTTTTAGTACCTAATAATCTTTGCACAATGAAAAATATTTTTTTAATCAAATCAAGTAACATGATTCGCTCGTTTTCAAAATTGAAAGCGATGTTGCTTACTGTTGCTGTGGCGGGTATTTCATCATTCTCAATTGCACAGTCGGCTACTGATTTCACCGCAGACGATTGTTCGGGAGATTCACATAGTCTGTTCACTGATCTTGATTCCGGAAAAGTCATTGTTCTCGTGTGGGTAATGCCTTGCATTTCATGTTTGGGACCTGCACTCACCACAAATAATGTAGTAGAAAGCTATCAGGAGGATTATCCGAATCGGGTTTTTACATACCTCTGCGATGATTATGCAAATACGTCTTGCGGTTCAGTGAAAAATTGGGCAACGAATAATAATATGGGCTCGGCTACGGTATTTTCAGATGCATCCATTGATATGTTGGATTATGGCTCTGAAGGTATGCCGAAAATTGTGGTTGTTGGCGGAACAGATCACACGGTTTTTTACAATTCGAATTTTGTTGTCGATCCGGATGCATTGCAAGATGCTATTGATGCTGCCCTTGCCTCAACAACAGGAGTAGATGAACTGAATAGTGCTGCATCATCCTTCATTGTATATCCTAATCCTGCATCCGGTTCAGCGGATATCAAATTCATCCTTGCGGCTGATTCTCCAATGGAACTCAATCTTTTTAACTTGAAAGGAGAGAAAGTCCGTAGCATGTTCGTAGGTTTTCTTTCTCACGGACAAAATTCAATTCATCTCAGCTATGATGATATTGTTTCAGGTATGTATCTTCTCGAAATCAAAGTTGGTGATCAAACCAAATTCATCAATCTGACTATTATTCAATAATGAATTTGGATTTTCATAAAATCAAAAATGAAATTTTATAGTCATTCACGAATCTTTTTACTTCTAATTTCCGCGATTGCTTTTCCGGGTATGGTCAATGCACAGTGCTGTTCGGGCGGCAGCGGAAGTCCGATTTCCGGTGGAGGTTCTCAGGGTGTGCTCCAACATTATCAAATTGAAATCAGCACCAGTTTCCAGCACATTTTCACTGATAACTTTTTTACAGGCACTCAACGCGACACAACTAAATATTTTGATTCCTTCACAAGCAGCTACGAATATTTTCGTTTTGGCTATGGGCTTTCAGATAAATTCTCCATGTCACTGGAAGGCGGCTATTATTTTCTGAAAAAAGAAATCGGAATGAACGCTAACCCGGTTACAACCTATCAATCTAAAGGTATGGGAGATCTGATTCTTTTCCCGCGTTATACTGTGTTCAATAAGTTGAATGAAAAAAGTAAGACAGAAATTACAGCAGGTCTTGGATTTAAAATTCCGATAGGCAGCTACAACGATTCAACATCGAACATTGAACCGTTTTCGGGCACAACCTACTACGTCACCAAGCCACAATCTGTCCAACTCTCATCTGGCGCTAACGATTTTATTTTCCAGCTTTTTCTTTTTCATGGATTCACCAAAAACAACTTCCGTGTTTTTGCGAATTCTTATTACATCAGAAAAGGTTGGAATCCGATTGGCGAAAAACTCGGTGACTATTCAAGTGTAGCGCTGTTTGCCGGAAAATCATTCTTCAATTTTCTCGGTGTTAACCTGCAGGTTCGTTATGAACAGGTCAAGCCCATGCAACTGAATCAAGACATCCTTCTCTATCACTACCCAAACTATGATCCTGAAGCCACCGGATATAAAAAGATATTTATCGCTCCTCAAATTGGATTCACTAAAAAGAATTTCAGTGTTTTTGCGATGACAGAAATTCCCGTTTATCAAAATGTAGTGAAAACACAGGTTGGCTCGGAGTATCTCACAACCTTTGGATTGTCATATAAATTTCTGACTGCTAAGAATTCGCCTGAAAATTTGATTGAACCTGGATCCTATTATTGCCCCATGCATCTGGACGTAGTCAGCCTTGTTCCCGGTTCATGCCCTGATTGCGGAATGCATTTGATTCTTATGAAATAAACTCATCATAAATAATATCGAAATGAAGAATGTATACACCCTGATTTCATTTTTTCTGCTATGCACGCTACAAATGGTAGCACAAACAAATATTAATTGGTCAACTCCGATCACTGTTGCGGATGGAAATCAATTCGGGTCCATGCGACCACGCATTGCATTTGCTGACGGTCAACCTGTAATCCTTTGGGGGAAAAGCAGCACACGCGATGTTTTTGTCAGTCGTTTTGACGGAAGTTTATTTTCCACTCCTGTAAATGTTTCCGACCAAAATCTGGATGCGTTCGTTTTCAATTGGACAGGACCGGAAATTACTGGCAGCGGAAATGATGTTTTCGTTACTTATACAACTGAACCTGCTGAGGAAGGGAAGGTGGTTCTTGTGAAATCTGTTGACGGTGGTTTAACCTTTAGTGATACAGTAAACGTTGATCCTCCTGATAGCGATTTACCAAGATTTTCTAGCGTGAAAATTGATGAAAACGGAAATCCTCTCGTGTTATATATGCAGTTTGATTCAACTTTTGGTAATCCTGTGAATGTCTTATCGCGATCAATGAATGGCGGAATAAGTTTTATGAATCCGGTTGAAGCAAGCTCCGTAATAAATGGTGATCCTTGCGATTGCTGCAATGGTTATTTAATTGTTGATGAAAATTACGTGTTGAATTTATTTCGGAATAATGAGAATAATATCCGCGATTCCTGGTGTGCCATTTCTACCAATGATGGCGCAAGTTTCAATGAATCCGTTCGCGTTGATACGAACAATTGGATGATGATGACTTGTCCTTCGTCAACACCTGTTGGCTTGGTTAAAGGAGATCAATTGATAAGCGCGTTCATGAATGCTGCGGATGGAATGACGCGTCTTTATATTTCCAAAACAGATTTGACAAACCAAAATTTTATATTCCACCGGATGTTTAAGATGTCATCGCAAAATCAAAACCATCCACGGATTGCCGGTGATGATGATGTAACTGGTATTGTTTGGTCAGAATCATCTGAGGTTATGTTCACTTATTCGATGGATGATGATTCGCTTGGAATGATCACTGATACACTCAACAGCATGATTGCCGGGTTTACTCAAAACCCCGATATTATTTATGCGGAGGGAAAATTTCATGTGACGTGGGAAAACATGACCTCGGGAGAAGTTTATTATTCAGTTGGTGATCTTGGATTGCCTTCAGGCACAGAAGAATTTTTCCAATCGGAAGAAAACTATACCATTTCAAAAACTGCGAAAGGTTATTTTATTAATTCGCAGAACGCAGCTTCCATCGAACTCTTTTCGATTAATGGGCAATCAGGTGGTTCTCAATTTATCCAGGCAGGTGAAAACTTTTTATTCAACACACAGTTTTTCAGCAGTGGAATTTATTTACTAAGAATCCAAACGGATTCAAATTGTTTTACTGAAAAATTGCTTGTCGAATAAATTTCAGAATCCAATTCTTTATCGCTGAATCAACCGTCAGGTTAACCTGTATTTTTTCCGTTGGATTTATTTCGAATGAAAAGCGAACAACGGAATATGCGTGTGATAAGCCATTTTATTTGTCAGGCTTGAAGAAAATATACGTCTGAAAAATCCGTGGTGATGAGTAAGCATAGCGAGCATGTCAATTTTATGATTGACTACGAGATAATGCAACGCGTTTTCAATATCATTATTTTCCATCGTGATAAACATAAATTTTTCCAGATCCCATTTATCGCTGAGCCTGCGTTTAAAAAATTCAAGTTTGTATAATTCATCTAAGTTATCCTTCGGTGAAACATGAAAAATATACATCTGCGATCCGAAAGCTTCTGAAACATTCACAAAAAATTCAATAGCCGGCAATTCATCTTCCGCAAGATTGGATGCAAAAGCAGTTCGCTGAAAACCGTTGAACAGCGCTTCTTCAGGTACTGCGAGAATTGGAATTTCAAGCTGAGCAATTACACTGGTGGTGTTCGAACCAAGAATAGCAGCTGCTAAACCGCCTGCACCTTTTGTTCCCATCACAATCATATCCGCATAATGTTCTTCAGCATCTTCTAAAATTCCTTCGATAACAAATCCTTTTTTAATAGTTACTCCGACTTTGATTTTACTCAGAAGTTCGCGGATTTCGGGATCGGGATTTTCATTTATGACTGCCTGCATTTTATCATGAGCTGACTTTTCTTCCTCTTCAATCAGCCCTTCCACCAGACTTAACGGCATGCTGGTGTCAAAGACCGGAATCTTAAAAGAATGAAAGAACCTCAATTCAGCGTTCATTTTATCTGCCACTTTCAGCGCATACAATAATGCATGATTGGCATTGGCAGAAAAATCAGTTGGAAATAAAATCGTTTTCATAATGTTTGATTTTGAATGTAGTACCTTGTTTTAGCGAGACCAAATTTCATGATCGCAGGAATTAATGGCGATGATGCAGGTCAGTTCAAAAATTGATTTTGATCAGCTATTCGTTTAAAGGTAAGCAATAAAAAAAACCGCCTTGATGGGAGCGGTTTTCTCATTCTCATATTCATTGATTTTCACCAGTCATCGTCATCCCTAACCTTTGGTTCTGTTTCCATTTTGGTGATCAGATCATCCGTGAGCATGATGAAAAATGAATCAACCTGTATCAAAGTGGGAATGAGCGCTTCTGCCGGAGGATCAGTTGCCAGCCAGTCCTCAATCGGAATTTTTGGTGATTGATATTTCAGAATATCTGTGATCGTGTATTTGAATCGCCCTTCTTTGCAGGCAACAGCTATTGAATATTGCATGGTCGCATCTTTTGATTTCACTTCTTTGTCAGTTAAGAATGTATCGAACCGGTGCTGACCAACAATCTCTTTTTTTTCCGTGTCATTTGATTGAATCACATTCGTTGGATTGGAATAATAGGTGTTGAACCAGTCTGTCAATCTCTTGAAAAGATCAGCCGCGGTTACTCCATCCACTTCCACCACATCCGTATAACTCACTTTGTTGGTTACATCATCCCATGGAAAATCGGGTGCTGATTCCTGTGCACGTGCGATGAAACCGAAAAGTAAAATCGTGACAGCAAACAATATTTTTTTTCCCGCCATGCGGGATTTCAACTTGTTCAACATTTTCTTTTTCATTTTTTATCGCGGTGCAATTTACAAATACAGAGCCAGTTTGAATTAAGAATTTGGATTTATGAATTCTGAATTGTAAATAGAAAATAAATCATTGCAAAAAAGCAAAAACTCTACTCCATGTCAAGATGAATTTTTCCATTTTTCAGATTGAAAAATGTGGATAAAACCATTGATTTTTCAGGTGTTTCAGGCTTCATTCTGCGCCCTGTTTGGAGTATCTTTAAGGCTTCATTTATTCAGCCATTTTTCATCTTAAATCAGCCTTAAAAGTGAGTCAAAACGTTAGTAGTTATTCGGCCGATAGTATTCAGGTTCTTGAAGGTTTAGAGGCGGTGCGAAAGCGACCCGCCATGTATATTGGTGATGTCAGTTTCAGAGGTCTGCATCATTTGGTTTATGAAGTAGTTGACAACAGTATTGATGAAGCGCTTGGCGGTCATTGCGATACGATTGATGTCACGATTCATGAAGACAATTCCGTAACGGTGCGCGATAACGGTCGCGGAATTCCGGTCGAGATTCATAAAAAAGAAGGTCGCTCGGCATTGGAAGTGGTGATGACAGTTCTTCATGCAGGAGGAAAATTTGATAAAGATTCTTACAAAGTTTCAGGCGGATTGCATGGCGTTGGTGTGTCATGCGTTAACGCACTTTCTGATCATTTGTTGGCGGAAGTTCACCGCGATGGAAAAGTATGGCAGCAGGAATATCACGAAGGCAAACCGCTTTATTCAGTGAAAGAAGTGGGCGACACAGATTTTCGCGGCACCATTATTACGTTCAAACCCGATCTCACCATTTTCACTGAATCGGTTTATCGCTTCGAAACTATTTCATCACGCTTGCGCGAACTTTCTTTTCTAAATAAAGGAGTGCATCTGAATTTAACCGATGAGCGCGAGCGCGATGAAAACGGAATTGCAAACCGCGTTGAGTATTTTTCCGAAGGCGGGTTAATGGAATTTGTAAAGTATCTCGATGCATCCCGTTTAGCATTGATTCCTGAACCGATTTATATCACCGGTTCACGCGATAATGTGATAGTTGAAATCGCCATTCAATACAATAATTCTTTTGTTGAGAATGTTCATTCTTACGTCAACAACATCAACACGATTGAAGGCGGCACACATGTAACGGGTTTTCGTAAAGCGCTCACCCGCGTTTTCAAAACTTATGGTGATAAAAACGGAATGTTCGAAAAAGTAAAAGTGGAAGTTACGGGTGATGATTTCCGCGAAGGACTGACCGCTGTTATTTCTGTGAAAGTTCCCGAGCCGCAGTTTGAAGGACAGACAAAAACCAAACTCGGCAATTCCGATGTGGCAGGAATTGTTGAACAATCTGTGGGCGAAATGCTCACCAACTATCTGGAAGAACATCCACGCGAATCAAAAATTATTGTGCAGAAAGTGGTGCTTGCTGCAACAGCACGCGAAGCCGCACGTAAAGCACGCGATCTTGTTCAACGCAAAAGCGCTTTAACCGGCTCCGGACTTCCCGGTAAACTGGCTGACTGTGCGGACAGCGATCCTGAAAAATGCGAATTGTTTTTAGTAGAGGGAGATTCCGCAGGTGGAACTGCCAAGCAGGGACGCAACCGTAATTATCAGGCTATTCTTCCGCTGCGTGGAAAAATCCTGAACGTAGAAAAAGCGATGGAGCATAAAATTTATGACAACGAAGAAATCAGAAATATTTTCACCGCACTCGGAGTAAGCCCAGGAAATCCGAATCCGAATGGTGAAGGGCGCGAACTCAATCTCGCTAAACTCCGCTATCATAAAATCGTCATCATGTGCGATGCGGATGTGGATGGAAGCCATATCACAACGTTGATACTCACTTTCTTTTTCCGCCACCTGCGCCCGCTTATTGAAAACGGTTATGTGTATGTCGCTTCACCACCGCTTTATTTGGTGAAGAAAGGAAGCGAAAGTGAATATGCATGGAATGATAAGCAGCGCAAAGAAGCCGCAGAGCGCATCGGCAAGGGAAATCCTGACAGCGTGCATATTCAGCGCTACAAAGGTTTGGGAGAAATGAATGCGGAACAACTTTGGGAAACCACCATGAATCCTGACACACGCACACTCAAACGCGTAACTATCGACAGCGCGCCTGAAGCAGATCACGTTTTCTCTATGTTGATGGGCGATGATGTGCCGCCACGCAGAGAATTCATCGAGCAGCATGCGAAGTACGCGAAGCTGGATGTGTAAAATCTAATTTGAAAATTTGGTGATTTGAAAATTTGAGAATGAAGAAAAATCTTCTCAGGGCGAAAGCCTGCCCCAAATCCGTGGCGAGTGTGGCCATCCCCTGAACGCAAGCGATTTGATTCTTAGAATTTCCAAAACAGATTGGTGAGATTGTTCATTTGCAGTGACAGCTATTTTCACATTCTTCCATAGTGGCGAACGGACGAACACCATCACAACCTCCCCAGAGAAATTCTTTGCACTTCTTATCCTCTTTGTCGTAATAATATCCGTAGATAAGCGCCTCACATGGACCTGGTACTCCTTTTAACTTGCATTGATCAGTTTTGAAACATTCCTTTTTGCATTCAGTCAGTAATAGCATGGTAACTATTACTGCTGTCATTGAAATGATTGTTTTCATTGTTTCATTAATCTGATGTGAAAGCTACAAACAAAAAAAGCGAACCACCTTTCAGCGATCCGCTTTTCAACCCCCATTTTTAAATTAGCAGGCAAGCCTGACTAATTTGTCTTTTCGAATTTCAGTTCTTCAATAGAAGTTCCGCCCTGGCTGTCATCCTGCAAGTAGATATGGTCGTTATCCAATTCAAGAATATTCCCGTCATCATTGATCTCATCCAGTTCATCGTTGCCGGAAATATTGATCACCAGTTCCCCGTTCGGATGATTGTCACTTGAATCATCAATGAACCAGGTGCCTGTAAAAGTTGAACTACCCTTATTGGCAACGAGCGAACCACCTTCTTTGAACTCAAAACTGTACCCGTTGTAATCATTGGTTTCTTCATGGTCATTATCCCAGAAATAAGTTATGCGCCAGCTATTACTGACCAGATCTTCTTTTTGCTGGGTTGACATGTTGTCTAATTTTTTTGTACAGCTAACGAGCACGATGGCTGATAATACTGTCATAGCTATGATTGTTTTCATTGTTTAATGTTTGATTATGGAATTAATATTTTCTGCGAAAGCGTTGCATCCTGGGTTTCCAAACGGACAACATATATTCCTCTTGGCAGATTTGGTATAGCGAATGGCTGCGAATAAATACCGACACCTTGTGATGATAACGAAACAAATGTGCCCACTTCATTCCCAATAATATTGTACAATCGAATGATGAGCGCTGTTGTTTCATGTATGCTGTAAATGATCTGCAACTCGTCTGCAATCAGATTGGTTACATTCAATGATGTGGAAGTAATAGCCGCGTTCGCGTCAATTCCTGTAGAACCAATGACTGTAAAATGTCCGGTCATGCCCATTGAAACATGAATCGAGCATTCGTAATCATAGCTTCCGCCAACGGTAGGAACATAGGCAAACACCTGTGAATTTTGATTGATCGGCTGATCCCATGGAGCCGCACCTGAAGGAATATTCGTGGACGTGGTGGTATGTGATCCTGCACTGTTGTCCCACATCCAGATAATAGTGTCTCCTGCGTTAATCGTAAAAATTTCAGGACCAAATTCAAAGTCCTCTACGTTAACTGTAACAATTGAGGCATTTGATGTCAGACTGCAAGTACAAATGATCAATGCAGCAATGCAAAGAGTAAAGAGCTTTTTCATTTTGTTTTTTGATTTAAGAATGAGATGCAAAGGTGAGTCGCTGTATGCCGCCAAGCATTACACAATTGATCATGATAGTTATAGGATTCACACATCCATTTCGCATCACCGGTAGCAGAAACTCAAAGGCGCATGAAAAAAAAGCGAACCACTTTTCAGCAATTCGCTTTTCATCCCGATAATTATCGGGACAATCCTTTACGAAATCTCCACCTCCCAACTTCCCTCGTCAGTCAACGACTGATTGGTAACGTTGAGGTCTGCCGTCAACTGTGATTCTAAAAAACCTCGGATATTTTTGTTTGCCTGAATCCATGTTGGAATGATAACCGAGAAACAGTATAAACGTGGAAAGGGGGAGGAAATTGTGTGGGGAGTGGGGCGACCGGAAATGTATGACTGAATTGAAATAAATAGTCACTTATATTCTATTCCGTATTTCCATTTCAAATCATATTGAAGTTCTTCAAGAGTTTTGGTACCTATGTTTCGAATCACAGCAAGTTTTGAGGATGGAATTGACAGCAAATCTCCGAGCGTTTTTATTTTCAAATTATTTACCGTCAAATCTTTCTTGATCAAATTTTGGATACGGATCGGCAAGTCAAGTTCTGAAAGTGGCATAGCCAATATGTCTCGCTCTATTTTCTCTGCTTCCTGCGCTTTCAAATTGCCTTCGCTTGAAGGATCATCGATTAATTGCTGTAAGTAGGCTGCCTTGAATTTGAATTGCGCGTTTTCAGTTCTCAGTTCTTTAATAACCTTCCCAGACTGCTTGAATTTTTTTGAAGCATTCTGCAGATTCGCATAAAGTTGTTGAATTGTTTCCATAAAGATTTGCCGAATCCTCTCACGACTCAATTGCTGATCATTTGCAACATCATTAAGAAATCTCTTCTCAATCATGATGGATTTAAAAGTTTTCCAATGATCTGAACTTATATTTTGAAGACTAATTTCAGGGATCTGATCAATCAGAGCCACAAAGTATTTTAACTGCATCATAGCATATCGTTGAAGGATTTTGAAATTTTTTTCAGTAGTTATTTCATTTTTTTTTGAAGGAGGCTCAAATGATTCATTAATTGCAAACGAGCCATACCCCACATTGGTTACTTGAGAATGCTTTTCGCCCTTCGTTCTAATCTCTGAATTCAAACAGGTATGTAAGAAATGAGTTTGTTCCAACGAAATTGATCCTTCTTCAAGTGCGATTTTTATTATATCCCTTGCTCGCATTTGAGGTCCGAAACGCTTCAAAATAGCTATCGCAATATCGATATATGTGTGACTGCGTGGTGCGCTATTCATATTTGAAACTGTTTGTTTATCAAACTTAAAACACATTCAACTTCTACTGCCAATTCTTTGGCTGCCGAAAAACTGGCAGCCTTTTTTCCCGCATGAGAGAAATATTACGGAAGGAATGTCATGAAAAGTCTGGTGGCATTTGGCTTGATAGAACCATGCGACATTTTTCAATTAATTAAATTTTTACAAAATGGCAAAAGGCAAAAATCAGCACATTGTTCCGTCCGAAAATGGATGGGGCGTTAAGGGTGAAGGCAACGAAAAACTCACCAAAGAATTTGATAACAAGCAGAAAGCGACTGATTACGGTCGTGACATTGCGAAGAATCAAAAATCAGAATTAATTATTCATGGTAGGGATGGAAAAATTCAGGACAAAGATTCCTTTGGAAATGATCCGAATCCTCCAAAAGACAAAAAACACTGAAGTATGAAACAACCTATACTCAAATTCAACAGCAAAGAATTTTCGGTTTTCTACCATAAAACGGATTCAAGGCATTACGCTATCAGGAATGGTGCTTTCCCATTGAAGGAATTCCAAAAGCCACCAGATCAGGTGGTGGAAGCTTTCGTTTTCGATAAGGAAGGAAATATGCTTGGCTTCCCAATATATCAAGTCAACAAACAAGATTTAGAATGGACATTTAGTACAAGCATTAAATCTTGAAATCATGAAATGTCCGCATTGTTTAGTTGAAGTAAATCCATCATTTGCCCAACAATTTCTTGGTAAAGACTCAGAAGGTAATTGGGCTGTTTATACTATGATATGTCCTAATGAAAACTGTAAAAGAATGATTGTTCATTTGGCAAATGGCACTGCGCAATTGAATCATCATAACATCCCACAACATCTCATTAGGGACTCTTATAGAATAACAGTGCATCCTTTTTCCTCTGCGCGACCCATTCCTTCAGAGGTTGAAAGCCACTTTGCAAATGATTTTAATGAGGCTTCACTTATTTTGTCATATAGCCCTAAGGCAAGTGCAGCGTTAAGTAGGCGGTGCTTGCAAAATGTTCTCAGGGAAAAGGCAACAGTTAAAAAGGGTGATTTATCCAATGAAATTCAACAAGTAATTGACAGTAAAATGCTCCCAAGCTATTTAGCAGATAGTATTGACGCTGTTAGAAACATTGGAAACTTTGGAGCACATCCGATAATGAGTACTTCGACTGGTGAAATTTTTGATGTCGAGCCTGGAGAGGCTGAATGGTTGCTTGATGTTCTTGAATCTCTGTTTGATTTTTACTTTGTTCAGCCGGCAATTACGAAGGCTAAACGTGATGCACTCAACAAAAAATTGACCGATGCAGGAAAACCAGTGATGAAATAAGTTCCGAATATTTTTTTTCACTCTTAAAACAATTATAACAATGGCAAAAGGCTCGAAACCAGTTAATGCGCCAAGCACAACTGGAAAACCGTCAGGTGGAGTAAGAGGTAACAATCCTCCTTCAAAACCGAAAAAGTAAAGTAAGGTGTTCGTCATTTTGCCCTGCTCTTTGGAGTAGGGCGCAAAAATGATCTGCTGTGTTGGCTTTAGCTAAAAACATTCGGCTAAAGCCTTTTTCATTTCACCCGTGGTTGGCGTCCTTGTCAACATCGAACTTGAAATATTATTATTCTGACAAAATTCAATGTAATTTCGAATCATCCTTAAACAAAAAAAATATTTACTATGAGAACGACACTTTTACTTCTGGCAGCAATGTTTTGCATTACGTTAGGCTCAAACGCACAAACAAAAAAAGACGGAACACCTGATATGCGTTATAAAGCGAACAAAGAAATTTATGGAACGAGTAACACAAGTTCGCCAACGATATATACCACACCAACTATTACCACCCCGATTTATACGGCTCCGAAGGAAAAAACTTACGAAAACGGAGGTCAGTTGAAAGTACAGGATGGCTACCTTAAAAGTAATGGGACTTATGTGGCTCCACATTTAAAAACTACTGCTGACGACACTAAGTTGAATAATTTAAATCCGCCAAAATAAATTTTTACCCCGCAGTTGGCATCCCTGCCAACCGTTTTCATTTCGGCTAAAACTTTCTGTTCTGTAAATTCAAAAACGTTTATCTCTACGCGTTTAGAGCAGAAATATCAAATCCACTGAGGTACTGAAGTCTTTTACCTTGTTTTATTATTTCTTCTATCAGAGATGCTTTTTTTTCTCCCAATGCAGAAATGTTTTTGAGATGAATGGCAGTTCCTGCCATGCAAACCATCAACATTCCTTTACCTCCTCCTAATTCAGAATAATCAACGTCAGTTGCGATTACTGCATTGGCTCCAACTTCCAATGCTTGTGTACGGAGCTGAAAAAAGCACATGTTTTCTCCTTCTTTCAATTTCGCATTGTGTTTGGTTGACTGCTGCCCAAAAAGATCTGTGAAAGCTGTAGAAAATTCAAAAAGGAATCCGGTGCCTGTTGTTGATTGCGCAGTTACCATTTTTATAATATCGTAATCCCAACCCAATGGAGAATGGGTGCTGACAACCGGAATGTTGCTGATATTCTTAAACATAAATTCCTCAATCGGTTTTTTCTCGTTCTCAATTAGCAGCCGATGTTTTGCATAAAGTTCACTTCCGCATTTAGTGCAATAAGCTGTTTTTTTCTGCTCTGAAAATTCATTGATGATTGATGTTTTGTTGGCATCAAGAATTTTTACGCTACTCATTAATCCCGATTTGATTGGAGTATTACAATTTGGGCAAGATGTCATTTCGCTCATAAAAAAGTTTTCCCGAATCTACGCAACCTATTTTATAAGTGAAAAGATTTCTTGACTTACACCGTGGTTTTGTCGCAGCAGCTTCACCTGAAAGGGAAGCTGCGTCCGCCCCTGCCGTGTCTCTCTGCATGGCCATGTGCAAAGGGAGGACACGGCAGAAACATCGCCTAAAATTTAATTTCTTTTCGTCTTCCAATGCCTCCGTGTCCTCAGCAACGCACAAGCTCAGCGAGAGACACGGAGTGGGCACAATTGAAGTTGAGCCGCAGTGATGTAGGTTGGTATCAAATCCGCAAAACACTGCAAGCCCGCAATGCCGGTGGCGATTTTCCACCCGTAAGTTTTAAACCATTTGAAGATGCTTACAAAGAATTGACAGAAAAACTACAGCCAATGGTTTATGAGTTGGGGTTTTGAAGATTTAATCGTGCGACTCCGATTTATTTGCTTTTCTACACATCCCTCTCTGTATTATTTAGCCGCAAAACATACATTTGACCACATGAAAATTTGGTATACGCTTTTCGCCATTGCATTTTCCCTGAATGCCTTCGCTCAAATTCCTGAACATTCAGTAGATGATGACCACCAACACCACGATCATCATAAAAACGAAATCGGTGTGGCTAATACACTTGTCTATTTTCTGAACGAGAAGACTGTTAATTATGGCTTGCACATCCATTTTGTACGCGGCATCTCCGAATCGAAATTCGGAATCGGGCTTGGCTTCGAAAGAATTTTTGATGATCACGGGCACAATACACTCGGGCTTGTGGTCGCTTACCGACCAATAGAAAAATTAGGTTTCAGTTTATCCCCCGGGTTAACCTTTGAAGATGGTAACCCTCAGGCAAACTTTGCTTTGCACTTTGAAACTTCGTATGAGTTTGAAATTGGAAACTTTCATCTTGGACCCATCGCGGAATTGGCTTATGATCCGGAGGATTATCATTTGAGTTTTGGTGTTCATGTCGGTTTTGGCTTCTGAGATTTGGCATCAAAACACATTGCCCGTTGCGCTCAAATTCTTTTTGACTTACTTTCCTCGAATGCCCCTGCAATGTCTCGCTTGCGGACATTGCAGAATGCGAAACGACAATGTCCCTCTCGGAGACATTGTGGAGGTAAAAATTCCCGACAACGATTTTAACTCCCAACATGCCGATACTAAACTTCGGTTCTCCAACGTTATACATTGAGACTGAAATTATTTTCCTAACTTGTAACCGCAAACAGCATGTTAGTACCATCAATGAACCTGGAAGAAATCAGGAAAGAATTCCTGAAAGACTACGAAATCGTTATGCGTAAAGCGGGCTATGTAGTTAAAGATCAACAAAAGACCCGCAAACACTCGCGCAACAAAGAGTTTGATTTTACTTACGACTATTATTCAAAATACAAGAACTACTGGATATGCAATGTAAGTAGTTCCGGAAAGAACGATATTTCAGACAAGCACCTCGTTTACTATTACAACAAAACGGGTCTTGTTGCACTCACGTATGACCGTGTCAAGGATATTCTGCACTATCACACCGCACATTTTTTTAACCGCTACAACGAGCGGATGAAGCTGGGTTTAATAAAGCCGTATGATATCATGCGCCATTATTTTGACCGCACGAACAATATCATGTACCATCACCTGGGAGAAATAGATGCGGGCATTCACAAAATTTTTGGAGTTGCCCCCAATGGAATGGTGCTCGGCACCCATCACATCCGGCTAAAATTTTTGAAATTCAATACATTCTTAACTGAAGACCTGTTGTTGGGTGATCAACACGAGCGCAAGGATTTTTTAATCAAGAGCCTCGACAAATACTTAAGCGGTGCCGATAAAACGGATGAATTAAAGATGGAGAAAATTATTCCTCAGTTGAAAGATCTTCAGTTAAAAAATCCAAAGCCTGACAAACTGGAAGATGATTTCTTTTTACTGAAGAAAAAAACCGGATCACCTTAATACCGGCACTTAACCCTTCATCATTTGATCTGCGGTTGGCGTCCCCAACCGCAAATTTCTTTTTCATATTGCGCACCTTCCTCTGCTACACGCAAAGCCTTCGTACAAATAAAAAAAAGCCGCCCCTTTTTCAAGAGGCGGCTTTCAATTAATCCGATTATTAATTAGTCCTTAACAATCTTAACGATTTGAATCTGATCATTGAATCTAGCGCTGAGCATATAGACTCCACTGGAAAGATTATCGAGGTTAAATCCAATTTCGGTATGTCCTGCACTGATTTCAATATTCTCGGTATAAACCAATCTTCCAAGCACATCATGGATCATCACTTCTGCAAAGCCATCGCTTCCTGAATGTAATAACAGATCGAAATGCGAACCGAAAGGATTTGGATATACTTCCATGTTGAAATCATTTTCAGAAGATTCATCAGCAAATTCTTCAACAAAACCATCCTTCAAACTCGAACAGCTCTGACTGCAGGTTCCGAGACGATCGCCTGCGTGATTAGTCAGGTGTGAAGGAACCGCGTTGACGCTGATCTGTAATGTTTGCGGGTTATTGTTATTTCCCGGTGGAACATGGCAGAGATAAACTTTGCCCGGTTTATTTGGCACACGAATATCCAACACACAAATAGTAATGGTGCAGGTTGAAGTACAACCATTGCTGTTTGTTACCACCGCAGTGAAAGTATAGTTGCCTTGTGCAGTAGGAGCAAAAACAGGAGCTGCGCAATTATAGCAACTCAATGTTCCGCCACTCCATGCAAAAGAAAATCCTGATCCGCCCGAACCAACAGCACTTAAGGTTACACTCTGAGGACCATAACCCATATAAATAGTTGTAGGTACTCCGCCTGTGTAAATATTATTAGCAGGTATGGCAGTAATCGTGCATGATGGAATTGCTCCCAGCACAGTCACCGTTGCATCACAGCTTGATGAATTTCCGTTATTGTCAACTACGGTAAGCGTAACGGTGTTGTCACCGATATTGCTGCAATCAAAAGTGTTTGGTAATACAGAAAGTGAAGCGATACCACAAGCATCATCAGAACCACCATCTACATCAGCGGGGGTGACAGATGCTGTTCCACCGCTCAACGTAACTGTAGCATCCATGCAAACAGCATCCGGATTTGTGTTGTCTTCAACAGTTACCGTTGCATCGCATGATGATGAATTACCGTTGTTATCAGTAATAGTTAAGGTTACCGTGTTATCACCGACATTGCTGCAATCAAAAGTGTTTGGTGAAACTGTTATTGATTGCAAACCACATTCAGCAGTACTTCCGCCATCGACATCAGCAGGTGAGATGGAGGCGTTACCGTCTGCATCCAAACTCACTGTAGCATCCATGCAAACTGCATTCGCAGGAGCGCAGCAATTCTCAATAATTATTGTCAACGTATGAGTAGTAGATTCTGCGGGACTTCCGTTATCTGTTGCAACAAACGTCAGGACATTGGTTCCTTGGTTGCAGGCAGCAGCAGTAATGGTTACGGTTGATGTTGAAACAGCGCCATCTACAGTTACTACTGATGTGTTGCACATTCCACCGGTAGTTACCACGGTTGATACTGTTTGATTTACTTCAGGAGGTAGTGCCGAGATTGTAAACGTTACTGTTTCTCCGCACTCGATAGTGATTTCATCATTGGCAGGAAATCCTGAGAAAGAAGGTGGAATATTTCCATCATTACTCACGTTAAATGAGAAACACTGGTTATCGAGATAATGTACGCCATCATTCGAGCCTCCACCACCATCATAGTTACTGTTGTCCTGATCGAAGCGACCAATCTGAATGTAATTCACATTGTCACCGGCATTGATACCAACTGTGGCTGCAGTGCCTCCGAAACCACCAACACCGCCTGATGCGTCCCCGGTAGTCCATTGCATATCGCCATAATTAAAGAGAACATTTTGTCCAATTCCGATAACAGGGTCACTCGTTGTTCCTATAATTACTTCAAAATTGTTGATCAGGTTGCAATGCTGGTTGTAGTAACCGACATTCTCATAATGAACCATTAAACGGGTCGCTTCTAACTTGTAATAAATCTGACCGCAGGCCACATTTCTTGTATCCACATCTGACCAGAACGGAGCGACAACCGCAACGTTGTATGGAAATCCGGAAGGAGAATAGACGGATAGTCCGCTGGTGAATGTCAGATTACCATTCGTATTAATCCAGCACTGCGTATAACTGGTTCCATACAAATCGAAAGTAAATCCGAGAGCGATAGGACCGGTAAATCCATCATCGTTTCTTGATACTGCAGTCCATGTTGCATCGCGAGGGATCAAACAATTTCCCACATCATTCGAAGATGAACTGCCACTTTGAAATGGATTCATCAATTGCAGGTTGTCGTCAAAACCGCCCATATTTTCAAGGGTGTTGTTTTGAAAAAATGGCACCGTTGCCAGTTTAGCGTTATCATAATTCTGCAATTCGTTTGCATAGTTCTCCTGATCTTTTTGAAAATCACCGGTGGTAATAAGCTCCGGATAAATCAATCCGTTGTTGTTCAACTCCACTTTTTGGTTTGTAGTGTTTTTAACCGCTTGTTGTCCGTTCGCGATTGTAACAGCAAACAGCAAGAGCGGAATCATTAAGCTGGAATAAAGTGTTTTTTTCATTGGTTAAAAATTTTTTGGGTTTAAAAATGATGAATGGAATATACAGATCGGATGATCCGTTAATCGTAGCAGAAAACATGCTGCAGAAGATGCGTGAGAGCGGCTCATTGTTGACAGGGCAACTTATTCAATATCAAAAACAAAAGCGTCTCAAAATTTCGATGCAACTAAAACTGCATGGTGGCAAAAAAATTTCAGAACGTCATTAGTTGGGGTGCCAATGTAAGAAGAGTTTTTTTTAAATTCAACTACTCGGTTAAATTTTTTTTACGGAAACTTGAGTACTACTATCGTGCTTGTTGTTGTGCTGTGAGCTCTTTGGACCTGACAGTTTATTTTGCTCTTCTGTGTAAGGTGGAAACACCTAATGTCACAATATTGAAGGACGGAGGAGCAGTCTCAACAGTTTCAGTTGGTTGGGAAGTTGCTTTATGAGTTTTTCCATTTCAATTTGCTTCGTACATTCAGCCTGTTAAAAAAAAACAACCTACCATGAAAAGGACAACGATGATTTCCGCTTTGTTTTTGATCCTCACTTCGTTTACCCTGCCTGCAAACAGAAATGAACCTGGTGGTGATTTTTGTGATCATCTCAAAACTATTATTTCCTGTATACAGAACAATAATTTTGAAACGCTGTGCGGAGCCCCGGGCGAATATGACGATTATAAAGATTCATACATGAGCAAGATCCTGTTATCGAAAAAAGGACTTGCTAAAGTGTTGGTTTATCACGGAACAAAAAATGTTTCGGGTTACAACGAAGCAGTAGCTTACGATGTGTCGGAAAAAAAAGCAAAAAAAGTTTACCAAAAATATTTTGACATGATTGGCACTTGCCTCGGAAAATCATTAACTGTAAACGAATATGGTGTTGCATCGAATGAAGATGGTAGCGTTCAACTCTTTATTTGGGAAGGTGTTGAGGAGCAATATAACTACACCGCAGATTTAGGCGATGGCACCATGCCCGGAAAATTTGTTGTTCAAATAACTATTGGTGATGGCTATTAATCCGCGATTAAAATCTGTTCGTATCACCGAATCATATTCCTACAACCCCACCCCAAACCCAAACCTGATAACCGGGTTGGGATAATAAGTGTATTGGTTTTCGAGAACATTCCAAAGTACTTCGAGATTGAAGTTTGCGCTGCCTCCAATACTTTGGCTGTATCCGACACCGAATAAAAGCGCTTGCAGTGGAATGCTTTTAAAGGGCAACACATTTCGGTTTACATCATTCCAAATGGTGTATTCATATTCGCCCAGCGCATAGAGTTTATCGAAAACATAAAACCGCGCAAAAGCACGTCCACCGTAGATATGAATTTTGACATCCTGTCGGCTGTCAGAATAATACTGATAAATGGGACCGAGACCGGGAACAAAACGTTTCGTTACGCGATAGCCGATAGTGGGTGAGAGATCAATAAAAAAAACTCCGTTGCTGTAACCGCCACCGAAACTTCCGCCTACTTCCACTTTGCTCCAGTCAAATTTTTTCTTGGCGTCCGGAATTTCAAACTCTTCATCATCCTGCGCAAAAGAAAAATTGGAAAGGGTAACAAGGAGAGTGACGAGAAAAAGAAAATGAAGTTTCATTCTTTGTTTTTAATGGTGGTCAAAATTAGGTAACGAATGATTGAGCAATTAATTTTTAAATCCTGCCACCAGCGACAGCGAAGCACGAAAACACTAAAAAGATTCACCCACAAAACTGTGTGATTTGGTGCTTTTGTGTTTTACCTGCCCGACTGATTTGGTCAGGCGGGGTGGCTATTTCGAAATTTTTTTACAATCACACAAAAATTTTGCCCGGATTCATAATACCGTTCGGATCAAAAATATTTTTGATGCCGCGCATCAGGTTCATCTGCGCTTCGTTGAACGCAATATTCATATAGGAACGCTGCACATAACCGATGCCGTGTTCACCGCTCAAGGTTCCGCCAAGCGAAACGCAGAGTTCAAATATTTCGCGGATGCCGGTGGGGAGTTTGTTGTTCCAGTCTTCATCGCTCATTTCTCCTTTCACAATGTTGACGTGAAGATTTCCATCGCCTGCATGTCCGTAGCACACGGATTTGAATCCGTATTTATTTCCGATCGCTTTGACTCCTTTCAGTAAAACAGCCAATGAAGCACGCGGCACTACAGTGTCTTCTTCTTTGTAAATGCTCTGTGATTTCACCGCATGACCAACGTTTCTTCGCATTCGCCAAAGATCTTTTTTCAGATCGGCAGTATCGGCAAATAAAATTTCACCGCAGTCGAAATTCTCCAGCACCTTGGCAATTTTTTCGCAGTCCGCATAGAGCACGTCCATATTGTTTCCATCCACTTCAACAAGAAGATGCGCTTTGATTTCATCAGGAATGGGAATGGTTACATCGCCCAGATATTTGCAAGCCCAGTCGATCGCATCGCGCTCCATGAATTCCAACGCAGAAGGAGTGACACCCGATTGAAAAATAGCGGACACAGCTTTGCACGCATTTTCAGACGAGCGAAACGGAACCAACATCAACAAATCAAACTGCGGATATGGGATGAGTTTCAAAACAATTTTGGTAACAATGCCGAGGGTTCCTTCACTTCCGACAAGAAGTTGTGTGAGATTATATCCAGTTGAATTTTTCAAAACATTCGCACCCGTCCACATAATTTCTCCTGATGGCAAAACCATTTCAAGATTCAAAACATAATCTTTCACCACTCCGTATTTCACGGCTTTAGGTCCGCCAGCATTTTCTGCAATATTTCCACCGATGAAACAGGTTCCTCTGCTAGAAGGATCGGGCGGATAGAACAATCCTTTTTCAATCACGGCATCCTGCAATGTTTGCGTCACCACACCGGGTTCAACCATGATCTGTAAATTGTCTTCATCAATTTTTATAATGCGATTGAGTTTTTCAGTCGAAAGAACCACACCACCATGAACAGGAAGCGCACCACCGCTTAATCCTGTTCCCGCACCGCGTGGTGTAACGGGAATTTTTTCTTTGTTGCAGAGAGAAAGAATTTGAGAAATCTGTTGAGGTGATTCCGGAGTCAGCGCGACTTCAGGAAGAAAATGAAAATCTTCTGTTTCATCACTTGCATAAGGATCGAGCGAATCTTTTTGGGTGATCACATTTTTTTCTCCGCAGATTTTTTTGAACTGCGTGATATGTGCATCATTGATTTTGTTAAACATCGTTGCCAAATTTCAATTTGAAAAGTAGATGAATTCAAAATAAAAAAGGTGAGCCGCTTTGCACAACTCACCTCTGATATGTCTTTTATTTTTCCATCATAATCTCGGACAAGGAATAACAAGAGGTGGAATGTATTTCGGAATACAGCCTACATAAATGAGCGATAATTCAAAACCACCGCGTGCATTGGAAGCGGGAGTAAGTTGTGAAATATTGAAATCATAATTCATCAGCAAACGGAAACTTTGATATTGACCACCAACAACCAGCACAGCCGCATCACCCACGCGATACCAAAGGCCACCGAGTAAAGTCATGCCTTTCCAGTTTTCATTCGTGTAACCCATCAATGAACCAAGTGACATTTCATACGCTTTTTTCTGATTCATGTAAAGCAGGCTTGGCTCCAGAAACATTTGTTCGTTCAGAATGATATTGGCACCGGCATGGATCACAGGTCGTTTTCCGATTCTGTTATTTGAGCCAAGGAAACTTTCTGCAGGACTGTTTACATGATACATTGCAGCGCCCATCCAGAAACGCATTTGCTCACTGTAGTTATATTGGAAACGCAAGCCGGTTTGAAATTCAAGAAAATTCAAATCACTAACTGTCGGGCTTTCGTTTGTCGGTTCTGTAGGATCAAAAAATTCTCCGTTCCATTGATCATCCCAATAAAGTTTGGTGAAATCCAGTTTTTTCTGAACATAAGAAAGTCCAAGCGCAATGGAGAGCACATATCTTTTATCCTTCGACAATGATTTATGATAAGCCGCTGCAAAATTTAATTTGGTTGTGCTGAATTCACCGTCACCGGCTTTGTCGGACACGAGAGATAAGCCGAGCCCTACCACATCGCCTTCGAGAATTTTATCTTTCAGCACTCCGATATCGCCCCATGCACCGAATGTTTTGTAAGGAACCGTTACACTTTTCCATTGTGAGCGGTAATTAATTCCTGCGCGGTAGTCACAACTGTTGATGCCTGCGTTCGCAGGATTCAAAGTAATGGGCGAAGAATAGAATTGTGAAAAGTGGATGTCCTGCGCAAAAGAAATTCGCGCGATCAACAAGAGGACAAAGACTGAGTAAAATCGTTTCATAGCTGGTTGTTTTTCCGTTATCTGACTAAGGTGATGTTTCCTTTTTTCTCAACAGCTACACCATTCTCAAATGTAGCGCTTAAATAATAAACATAAACTTCCATTTCCTGCGATTTGCCTTTGTAAATTCCATCCCAGCCAACATTTAAATCAGTGGTTTGAAAAAGCAAATGTCCCCAACGGTCGAAGACCTGAAAATCCAGATTTGCAATACCATAACCCCTCACAAACAACATATCGTTGTCGCCATCCCCATTGGGAGAAAAAGCATTCGGAACATCCAGGGCAGGAACATTTTGGATGATATAAATTTTGCAAATGGAATCTACGCATCCGGCAAAAGTGGTGGTACGCAGACAAACTTCATATTCTCCGGGCTCAGAAAAATTATGGACAGGATTTTCGAGATCGGAAGTTTCTCCATCGCCAAAATCCCAGTAATAAAAATCTCCGTCAATACTGAGATTGGTAAAATCAATATCTGCATGGGTGATAAAGGTTTGCGCATCCGGATCGAATTCAGCATCCGGTTCGTTAATGAAAAAACTGACTTGTTGAAGAACCGTATCGTAAGGTTCGCATTTGGATGGATCATAAACAATCAGCGAAACATCATACACTCCGGGAAAAATATAAATATTGCTTGGGCTGAAAGTGGTGGATGAATTACCGTCACCAAAATCCCATATATATGTTTGCCCACCCAAACTCGTATTGGTGAAATTAATTAAAAGTGAATCACAATTTCCGAGAGGCTCCTGAATAAAATCTGCAACCACACTATCGTTATTTACCGTGATGGTTAAATAAGTTGTATCGCTTCCAGAACATGAACCGCTGTTAATCGCTATCAACGTAACGGTGTAAGTTCCTGTATCATTAAAGATGTAAACGGGATCTTCTGCATGAGAAGTATCACCCGTTCCGAAATCCCAAACATAATCGATGGCATTAATACTTGAATTGTCAAAAAGAACTGCAAACGGAACACAGCCTGTAGTTGTACCACTTGATACTCCTGCGTTTGCCTGAACTGCAGAAGATTCAAAATCAATTTTGAAACACACGATATCCCATCCGTTGTTATTCCATGTCGGTCTACTGCAGTAGGGGTGGTTGGAAAGTTAGAGGAACTGGTGCAGGAAGCCTGATAAAGAATTCCGAGTTTATCATAGCGGCTTGTTCCACCGTCAACATGTTCCCAGCCATTGCCACCAAAATAAGTGGCGTAATGAAGCGATGCGGCTTGCGGATCGAGAACGATAAAATAAAAATCGCCACCACCGGCTGATGTTGATTGCATCGCGTCAGCAGTTACCGGAAGTGTGGTTGCATCTGTAAATCCTCCTGCATAAATATTATTGCAAACATCAACGAGAAAGGCAGAAGGTGCTAAAGCGGAAGAACAGAAAACGGTAGAAAAATCATACGCAGAAAATGTGGCATTGAGTTTCGCAATGAATTGTTGTCCGCCTGCCTGAGAATAAACGGAACCGTTAATTGGAAATGCATCGGACTGCCCATATAAGTAAGCATCATCATTATCATCCAGTTCCACAAAATATGAACGGTCTGATCCTGCGGTGCCGATGAAAGTGGATTTGACAATACTTGTTCCGGTTGAATTTAAGTGCGTTAGAAAGCCGTCATCGGTTCCTCCTGCATACGAAGCATTCACAACACCTGCTGTTGTAGGAAAATTTGAACTCTTTGTTCCTCCTGTTACAATCACATCAGTGGTTGAATTTACTTTCAGAGAAAATGCTCCGTCATCAGCGTTGCCCGCGAGATAGGTTGCCCAAACAAGTGATGTTACGTCAGGATTTAATTTGAATACGCAACCATCCTGTGCACCTCCTGCAGAAGTTTGAAAAGCACCGGCTGTTGCAGGAAAATCGGTGGACTGCGTGCATGAAGCCACATAAATATTATCCGAAGCATCCAGATTTATTTCTCCGCGATGTGCATCACCATAGTTGAATGACACACCGAAATTATCACCGTCACCTGCCGATCCGCCAACGAACGTGCTGCCGACCAGACTTGCACCTGTTGGATCAAAAACCGAAATGATAATATCCGAATCAGTAGCACCACCGTTTCCAAGTTGTGTGTCATAAGCGCCCACGGTAACCGGAAAATCTGATGACGTGGATGTTCCGTAAACACAAAGTTGATTTTGAGAATTTACAATCAGGCTGTGTGGCAGATCAGTGGATGTGCCACCGAGATAGGTGGCATAAATTCTTGCAGAAGCATCGGTATTGAATTTCGTGATGCCCATATCAACACCACCTACAAATGAAATCTGATAAGCGCCCACCGTTGACGGATAGCCCGCACCGAAAGATTCTCCTGCATGATACATGTTTCCTAACGCATCATAAGTTGCAGTGAATCCGTAGATGGTGGCTGTTGAACCGGAATAGGTTGAGCCGATTAAAGTCGGATCAATAATGAGTTCGTAATTTTTGTTGTAGCCATCAGGAAATTGAAAAGTTAACGCATAGCCAAATGCTGAGTCATAAATACGTATTCCAGCGTAGTGGCAATTCACTTCTACTTGTTTCCCATTGATGATTTGAAATGCATATGGTTTTAATTCTTTGATCTCATTGACGGAAGTGGTGAGAAGGAGATTTCCATCAACCCATTCTAAATGATCGAGTCCTGAATAATCCCAAACTATTTGTGAAACATCCGCACCTGCATGAACAATGAAATCATATTTCATATTCAAGCCGGAACTGTAAACGTGCGCATCAATTCCGTCATAAAGATTGGCGTACATCACTCCTTCGAATAATGAGACATTAGAAGCCCATTCGGAAGGATCAGTCCCTAAATAATAGTTGCGGTATTCAGTGAGTTTTTCATTTCCGGATAAAACAGGATTTTCATTCGCACCGATAAAATGCATTTTGTAAGCGTGGCAATTAATCAGGCTGCTGTACGCTTGTTTGTATGCAGCTTTTGTGTTCTGATGTTTCAGTTCATGAGCCGCGTTAAGCTCATCCGCATTCCAGAAAGAGAAAGTGAATGAATTTTTTTCAAGCCAAACATTTCCATTCACCAATTCACCTTTGAACAAAACATTTTCATTCCATTGGTTTTGGTTTTGGATGAAAGAGAGTTGGGGATTCTCACCATGCAAAGTCAGATTTGAAAAACAAATCAATGCGCAACCAAGCAGAAATGTTTTAAGCATATTTTTCATGATCATGATTTTGTCTTTATTAATATTATCTCACCAAAGTAATATTTCCTTTCTTCTCATATTTTTCTGCAACATCTTTGAAAGTTGCGGTGAGATAATAAACATAAACTTCCATTTCCTGCAATTTGCCTTTGTAATATCCATCCCAGCCAATCGCAAGATCATTGGTTTCAAACATCAGCCGTCCCCAGCGATCAAAAATTTTCAGATTCATGGTTTCAATTCCGTAACCACGAACAAAAAGAAATTCATTTTTTCCGTCACCATTTGGTGAGAATGCATTTGGAATATCAATCGCATGTTCGCCTACTACGATAATTATTTTGCAAAGTGAATCAATGCAGCCAGCATCATTGGTGGAAGTAAGGCAAACGAGATATTCTCCGGGATTTATATAGAGATGATATTCTTGAAAAACATTTGATGTCGTTCCATCGCCATAATCCCATAGGTAAGTTGTAGCACTATCACTGAGATTAGTAAATACAGTTGAGTCTCCGATTTGATACATGATCATGTCGCTGCTAAAATCTGCTGTTGGCCCGGGGTCAACAACAACCGTATCGTATGAAAGAACATCAGTGTTGCACGATGTATCAATGGCGGTAAGTTCAATGATATAAGTTCCTGCAGTTAAATAAGTATGAATTGGATTGAGCGCTGAGGATGTTGCTCCGTCACCAAAATCCCACACAAACTGATTGGTACCCTGACTGTTATTTGTAAATGAAACATCGAGAGGGGCGCATCCGCTTCCGTCAGGATCAAAATCAGAGAGCGGACAGGTGCAGACTTCGACAGTAATATAAGCGGTGTCGTGTTGTGCAATTACGCAAAGAGAAGTGGTATCACTTCCTATCAGCATCACTGTATAAGTTCCGGGATTTAAAAAAACATGTGAGGGATTTGCCTGATCAGAAGTTGCCCCGTCACCAAAATCCCAGTAATAGGTGAGTGCATTTCCATTACCCGTAAATGCTACATTGAGTGGCGCACATCCGCTGGTTCCGCTTGCACTAACATTGACTGAAGTGACTCCGAGATCGAATTGAAATTTCATCACGCCAAGATTACAATTAGAACTATTATTTGTTTGTGACCACGCACCGGGTGTTGTCGGGAAACTGCTGTTGCCACCGCAACCCGCGCACACTGCCTGATAAACAATTCCTGCTTCATCAAAACGCGAAGTGCCTCCATCAACATGTTCAACAGCAGCATTACCTCCGAAATATGTTGAGTATGCCAACGATGTAGCATTCGCGCTTAGAACGATATAATAAAAATCGCTGCCATCTGTGGTTGACTGAAATGCACCACCTGATATCGCCATTGAACTGGTATTTCCGAGACTGCCTGCACCGGGAGCATTCTGATTCACACTTCCTCCCCAACCGGATACATAAACATTCTGACAAACATCAACTAAAAAGGCAGTAGGAGAAATATTGATAAGGTTTCCACCTGAACCAAAAACCGTAGAGTAAAGCGTGGTGGTTAAAGCCGGATTCAGTTTATGAATGAATTGTTTTCCGCCAGCATTAAAATAAACTCCGCCTGTTGTAGGATAACTTCCGAGCGATTGACCGGTGATATAAATATCTCCCGGATCATCAATGTCAACAAAAAAGGATTGGTCGTAAAGTGATGTGCCGATATAGGTGGATGCAGTAAGAGCGGTTCCGCTATTATTTAGTTCAGAAAGAAATCCATCTGTTATGCCCCCCTGGTTATTTGTGTTCAGCGCTCCAAATGTTGTTGGAAAATCCTGGCTGGTTGTTCCTCCTGTAAAATAAATATCACCGCTCGCATCGAGTTTGAGAGAATAAGCCGCATCGGCTGATGACCCTCCCAAAAAAGTACCCCAGATCATTTGTGAACAATCATTGTTCAATTTGAAAACAACCGCATCTTGTGAACCGTTGATGGCGGGCTGATAAACACCGAGCGTGGTCGGGAAATCATTCGATTGAGAACAAGAAGCAACATAGATGTTGTTAGAATCATCCACAATCACTTCTCCGCGAAACTGATCACCATAATTAAAATAAAGATTTGCGGCATTGTTGATTCCGTCATTTTGACTACCTCCAACATAAGTGGAACCAACGAGAGCAGTTCCACCCGCATTCAGAACCGTTACGATGATGTCGGAGCCGTTGTTCATATAAACTCCGTTTGACGGAAAACTGACTGAAGTTCCACCGTTGAAATTGAGATCAAATGCGGTTGCGGAAACAGGATAATCATTTGAACTGGTTGAACCCAGAATAACCAATTGATCACTTTCGTTCACCACCAGACTACTTGGTTGTTCATCGCTGTTTCCACCAACGTAGGTGGAATAGATGAGGCTTGAGCCGTCAACCTCAAATTTGGAAATAGAAATATCAACACCCCCGCCATTAAACGTGGTATCATAAGAATCGAGGACAACCGGATAGCCTATACCAAAAACAATTCCGCCCCCATACAAATGACCTGTTGTATCATACGTTGCCGTAAATCCGAAATTATCAGCGGTTGAGCCTGTGAAGGAACCGAAGATGAGCTGCGGGTCAATGATTAATTTTTTTGAATGATCATAATCCTCAGGGAAAATAAAGGTCACCACATTTCCATTGATGGAATATTCGCAACTGACTTTTGTTTTCAAGTTGTTTATTGTTTGATAAGCAAAAGGTTCAAGTTCAATCACTTCATTTACACTTGTTACCACATGTAATCTTCCTTCGGTAATAAATAAATCATCCACGCCATCGTATTTCATTTTAATTTCTGAAGCATCCGCATTCGGATCAACAAGAAAGGTGTATTTCAGATTTTCATCCTGCTGACTCCATTCCAAATCAATTCCGTCATAAATATTTTCATACATCACGTTTGAGTAGAGTGAAACATTTGATGCCCATTTCTCAGGATCACTACCGACAAAATAATTCTCATAAGAAGCAGAAGCTTCATCAGGATTTACAAATGCATCCGGATTTGCATTGAGATAATTTACCCTGTAGGCGTGATAATGCAATTTGTCATTGGTATGATTCAAATTGGGATCGTATTTTTCCTGAAACTCATGAGGGTGAAATTTTCTGTCGAAGTCTTCGGGTTTGAGAAGGTTGAACAAAACACTGGTTTGTTCTAAAAACATCGCACCCGCATTCAACTTCACTTTATACAAAATATCATCATCCCATTGACCTCTGTTTTCGATATATGGATGCAGAGAATTTTGCTGAGCAAAGGATGAAAAGGAAAGCAGAAATAAAATGAAAAGAAATGTTGATCGTAAATATTGTTGCATGTTCATCATTTGGAGAGAGAAAATTAAAAAATAATACGCAAAGATTGGCAGTTCCTGATAAAATAAAAATGCCACACTGATAGGTAGCGTGGCATTGAATCACATTTAGAATATTTTTTATCTTGTAATGGAGGATTTCACTGTGCAATTAAATGAAGTGGCGTTACGCGCACCCTGTACCAGATCGATATTCCTTGTGCCGCTAAGGGTGAGATTCTTTGGTACTCCGTTCTCTTTGTATTCTTTGATATAACCACTCACATCACCAAGATAAGCACCAACAGTTAGATCGGGTTTCAAATAAATTTTTCCTGAAAAAAGCAATCCGTCACTAGCCGGATTATATGGACGAACCTGAATAGAAGCGAACAAATTTGAATTCAATCCTGCCGGGTTCATAATGTTGTGAGTAATAGCGCCTTTTTGAATCTCAACACTTCTGTCATTTGATTGGTTAACTGTACTTGTGACTTCAACATTTGAAAAATTGATATCAAAAATGTTTGAAGCGTAAAAACGCAAATCTGCTTTGTAGCTGAATGGTCTGCGTATGCCCGTTGTAGAATCTGTTGCAAACAGATCAATATTCTGCGCACCATTGTACATTTTCGCATCAATCATGCAATCAATTCCGATCACACTGCATGAAAACAACGTGACATCAAAATCATTTACTGATGGAGCCGGTGGCGGTGCCCCGGTGATGGCAAAGGAAGGATTGTAATCTCCCGTCCCAGTTGGATTGTTCACCCAGTTAGCTGAATAAGGGAATGCCTGAAAATTTCCCAGCGCATTATTATAGATATGCAGGATTAAGTTCTCGTTGAAGGTTATTTGTGCCATGGTAGTTGTGTTTTATACTTCAAATGTAATTGACCGAGTTGATTTTTCGATCCGCCATTGTATAAACGCTGGTCATTTCAGGATGAACGTTTGTTTTGAATATGCCAACGTTTATACATTCACCGAAACGATTCATCATACCTTGCGTTCATTTGTGTAATAATTATTTTCGGAATAATGGGTTCAACAACTAAGTCGAGAAATACTTCAAAACCGGATACGCAGGAACAGAAGATTCTCAATCTTCTTGCATCGTATAAAACAATGAAATCGGAAGACAAGGAAACAGTGTTGCTTGATCTTCTACATCAGGCACAGAAAAATAATTTTCTGAAAGGAGTGGCAGATATCAATCTGGAACTGGCGCATTTTTACAAAGAGCAAGGTTCACTTGGCAAAGCGGTTGAGCATTTGAATATCGCCACTGATTTATATGACAAGCTTCGTTTACAATCTTCTCAGGTTGCGGCTTACCGGTTGAATTCTGACGTGCATTTTTCACTCACCAATTATGTGGTTGCCATTGAATGGCTTCAACGCTCGCTTGAAATCAACCGAAAGGAAATGAATGTGGAGGAAATTCTGACTGATTTGAGAATCATCGGACGCTACTACATTTTTTCTGCCGAGCATGATAAAGCAATTATTGTATTTACGGAAGGTTTGGAAATTTCCAAGTCTGGGAAATTGGAAAGTCATGTTGATCAGTTCACATATTTTCTGGGCAACGCACATAACTGGGCTGATCAACTTGAGGCATCAGAAAAATTATTGAATCAGGCTTTTGAAAGTTGTCAGAAATCAGGAAACAGAGAGCTGCTTTTTCAGGTAACAGGAAGTTTAGCCATCATTAACAGAAAAAAAAAGAATTACGACAAAGCATTGGCGCTTTTCAACGATGCATTGGAGATGAGTAATCATCTGAATTCCAAAGGCGGCAAACTTTCTCTGCTCAACAGCATTGCATTGTTGTATGTTGATCTGAAGGATCTTCAAAAAGCCAGGCAATGGTTTCTCGATGCATTGGATTTTGCCGAGAAAAACAAAAACGATGCGTTCAGCATCACAGTCAAAAACATACATCAATCACTGTCAGATGAGCATGCGCAGTTGGGTGAATATGAATCAGCATATAAAAATTTCGTTCACTATCATGAACAGGAAATAAAGAAAAATACACGCGAAATCAGTATGCGCGTCCGCTATCTGGAAACCAAAGAACAGGTTGCCGCTGCCATGCGGGAAAAAGAATTGGCAGAACACAAATCAAAATTGAAAGAGCAGTTTCTGGCAAACATGAGTCATGAAATTCGCACTCCTATGAACGCGATTGTTGGTGTGACGAATTTGCTTTTACAGAATGAACACAGTGAACAACAGCAGAAATATTTCGATGTCATCAGGCAATCGTCTGACAACTTACTTGTAATCATCAATGATATTCTTGAATTTGCTAAAATTGAAGCGGGCAAATTAGTGATGGAGAAAATTGATTTTGATCTTGCCTCTTCGGTTGATCTTGTTTACAACACACTTCGATTTAAAGCGGAGGAAAAAGGAATTGAACTGAGTTATTGGATTGATGATGATGTTCCGAAAGTAGTGATTGGTGATCCTACTCGACTGAACCAGATTCTGATTAATCTCATTGGCAATGCAATCAAATTCACTCAGCAGGGGAATGTAAGTATTGAGATCAGGAGTGCGGGTAATGTGGGAGATAATCAGAAACAGGCAATTGAATTCAAAGTTTCAGATTCCGGAATCGGAATGAGCGAAAAGCAACTGCATAAAATTTTTGAAAGTTTTACGCAAGGTGGTTCAGATACCACAAGGAAATATGGCGGAACCGGTTTGGGGTTAACCATTTCGAAACAACTGATTGAAATGCAGGGCGGAAATATTGCAGTGAAAAGCAAACAAGGTTCCGGTACCACCTTCAGTTTTTATATTCCTTATGAAGACGGAAATATCTCCCGCATTGAAGAGAAAGAAAGAACAGATTCATTTTCTTCCATTGACAGTTTAAAAAATCTGCATATTCTTTTGGTGGAGGATAATAAATTCAATCAGATGGTTGCGGTTGATACTTTGCAGCAATTACTGGATGATTGTAAAGTTGATGTCGCAGAGAACGGAAAAGAAGCACTTGAATTGCTCAAACAAAAATCATATCATATTGTGCTCATGGATATTCAGATGCCGGAAATGGATGGATATGAAGCCACCAAAATTATCCGCTCGCAATTTGCTGCGCCATTGAATAAAATTCCGATTCTTGCATTAACCGCAAATGCGACAAAACAAGAAGTTGATCGCTGCCGCGCATCAGGCATGAATGAATATATTTCCAAACCTTTTGATCCGCGAGATCTATTGGAAAAAATTTCTTTGCTCATTTCGAAATCTGAATAGTATTTCGATTTGCTTCTGTAGAGACTTACCAAGTCAATATGGATATGATACCTTGAAAATCTGATTTTACTGGTTTTTTCTTATTCGTACATTCGTACCAATTCGTCCCGAAAAATCGGGATTTCGCGGACTCAATAATTCGTACCGAAATGCTTCACATTATTTTCATATCCGTTTACCTCGTCCTTCTGATGATTCTCGGAATCTGGAAATCCAGGCAGGTAAAAACGCAATCTGATTTTGCAGTTGCCGGTCGTTCACTCACACCATGGGTTTTAACAGGTACCATGCTCGCTACATGGATCGGCACCGGTTCCATTTTCGGTAATGCCGGAAAAACTTTTGACACCGGACTTCAGGGGTGGATACTTTGCATCGGTGGTGTTTTGGGAATTCTCATTTTGATTTCCATTGCCGGAAAAGTTCGCAGCTTCAACAAATTCACAGTGCCTGAAATTATTGGCGAACGCTACGGAAATGTTGCACGACTGCTCAGTGTCATCACATTAGTTGTTGCGTACATGGTCATTGTGAGTTATCAATACAATGCAGGCGGAACCGTTGTGCATCGGATTTTTCAGGACAGCAATGGTAACCAATTGATGTCGCTCGAATGGGCTACCGTTTTTGCGGCTGCATTTATTGTCCTCTACACAGTGCTCGCGGGATTACTCAGTGTTGCCTACACGGATTACATCATCGGAATTACAATGACTATCGGTTTACTCATTACCGTTCCGTTTCTGTATTTCAAAGCGGGAGGATGGAGCGGAATAGAAGAAAATTTTCTGGCGATGGGAAAACCGGAGCACATGAAAGCGTGGGGTGTTTATTCGTGGATGGAAATGCTGATGTTTTCACTTCCTCCGTTTCTACTCATACTTGGTGATGCAAATATGTATCAGCGATTTTCCGCGTCAAAAACACAGAAGGGCGCAACACAGGCAACGGTGGTTTTACTTTTTGCTGTATTGCTGATTGAAATGTTGATCGTTCTCGGAGCATGGATTGCGTCAAGCATGATTCCTGAAGCAGAGATTCACAAGCATATCATGATCTATACAAGTTTTGATTTGCTGCCTAAGTTTCTCGGAGCGATTTTGCTCACCACCATTGTCGGAATTATTATTTCCACTGCGGATTCATATTTACTTGTTCCGGCAACTACCCTGGTGAAAGATGTTTATCATCAACACATCAACCCGAAAGCAAGTGAAAAGAAAATTGTTTTGGTGAGCCGTTTAATTGTTCTTGCTCTCGGATTTATCGCTTACCTCATGTCCAGAAAATTTCAGTCGAGCTCAGAATTTTTTACCAAAGCACTTTATGCTTACACGATTTATGGTGCCGGAATAACTCCCGCATTAGTCGCTGCTTTATTTTGGAAACGCGCATCAAAAGCCGGAGCTATTTCTTCGATTGCAGCCGGAACAATCATCACTCTTCTCTGGAAAGAAGCAGCGTTTGTCAAAAATTTATTTCCTGAAGATTTTTACAATCAAACGGATGAAGTTCTTCCCGCAATCATCATTTCTGTTTTGTGTTTGGTTGTTTTTAGTTTGCTGTTGCCGGATAAAAAGAAATTGGATATCAATTCCTGATTCGTTGTACTGAATTCTTTCTTCCGATTTTTGTCTCAATACCCGATACTCACTACTCAATACTTTGCTTCATGGAACTCAAAAATTCAGAATACTACATTCAAAATTTCACAGTTAAATCTCTCTCTGAGAAATACGGAACGCCTCTTTACGTTTATGATACCGAGCAGATCAAAAAAAATTACACTCGCTTAACTTCTGCTTTCAAAAGCACGAACCTGAAAATAAAATACGCATCCAAAGCGCTCAGCAATCTCAATATTCTTCGCTTCATTAAATCCATCGGCTCCGGACTTGATACTGTTTCACTCAACGAAGTTCAACTTGGATTGAAAGCAGGATTTTCTCCTCAGGAAATTATTTACACGCCTAACTGTGTCGCCTTTGACGAAATAAAACAAGCCGTTGATCTCGGAGTGAAAATCAACATTGATAATATTTCGATACTTGAACAGTTCGGTCATCAGATTGGCGACAAGTATCCGATCTGCATTCGCATCAATCCGCATATTATGGCGGGTGGTCATCATCAGATTTCTACCGGACATATGGATTCCAAATTCGGAATTTCTATTTTCCAGATGCGACATGTTGAGCGTGTGATTGCTTCCACCGGTTTACATATTGAAGGTCTTCACATGCACACCGGCTCTGATATTCTTGATGTCGGAGTTTTTATGCAGGCTTCAGAAATTTTGTTTGAAACAGCAATGAAATTCAAACAACTCCAGTATCTCGATTTCGGCAGCGGATTCAAAGTGAAATACAAACCCGATGATAAGGAAACAGATGTTGAACAACTCGGAGAAAAACTTACGGTTGCCTTCAATCAATTCTGCAAAGAATATGGAAAGGAATTAGAACTTTGGTTCGAGCCGGGAAAATTTATTGTGAGCAATGCCGGATATTTTTTGGTAAAAGTGAATGTGGTGAAACAAACTGTCGCGACTGTCTTTGCCGGAGTCAATTCAGGATTCAATCACTTGATACGTCCGATGTTCTATGATTCATATCATCATATCATCAACATCATGAATCCACCGGGCACTGAGCAAAGTCCTGAGCGCATTTATACGGTGGTGGGAAATATTTGCGAGACCGACACCTTCGCCTGGGATCGCAGCATCAATGAAATTATCGAAGGAGATATTTTGTGTTTCCTGAATGCAGGTGCTTACGGTTTTGAGATGGCATCAAACTACAATTCACAATCCCGACCGGCAGAAGTGATGATCAGCAATGGAAAAGACTTTCTGATTCGCAAAAGAGAATCGCTGGAAGATTTGATGAAGAATGTAATTGAGGTCTAAAAGTTCTTTCTACCAATGCGCTCTATACACCGCATTACTTAATGTGATCGTTTCTCCGCTGTACTGTTCAAGCGTACAATTGAAACGAGCCTCTATAGTTGTGGCGCCATTCATTAATTCATAAGCTGTTACTTCAAAACTGCTTGCAGAAATTGCATTATTGTCTAAGTATTTGCAGCGCCACTCAGCATAATTTTCATCGAGAAAACTGATATCAATTCCGTTTACTCCATCTGCGGGAGTACAGAAATTATATTCACCTTCATGTACCATATCAGTAAATCCTTCAGGTCCGCTGTTTTGGAAAAAGACTACAAACCAGAAATAATCAGGTTGAACCGAATGTCCGACAATATATCCTGTATGGCATTCATTGCCGTTGCAAAGTCCGTTATATGCTGTAGTCTCTGCACCAGGAACTGTACTCAACTGCCAATTGATTTTTGATACACCTGGAATTCCGGTTACATCTGCGATCAAATAAAATTCTGCACCGGTTGCAATGAGCGCCATGTTTTCTGCCCATGGATCAATTGGTGTTTCGTCAACTGGAGGAATAATTTCCTTTTTGCAGGAAGATGCTGCGATGGTTGTGATCAATAGAAAAATGAATAGTCGTGAGGTCATGAGTAGGAATTTTGGTGTCGTGAATTTACAATCTTCCATCCAATTGTCTTAACACGATTTACTTGATTTCAGGATGCACATGATTGCCTGAAGGAGAAACCAGTTTCTTATTGTACACTCTTTTGAACTCTAAACTCTTTCCTCCGAAATTGATCAATAATCCATCAGCCATATTGTATGCTTCAAGATAATTTATTGCCTGCGCTTTGTGAACATCCAAAATCACTTCAACCGCTTTGAGTTCAACCATGATTTTCTCTTCAACAAAAAAATCGACTCTTCGCGAACCGATGGGTATACCTCTGTAAGAAAGATCCATTTCCTTTTCTCTTTCAAAAGTCAACCCCTGAAAAGTCATTTCAATAGCCAATGCCCGCTGGTACACTACTTCCTGAAATCCGTTTCCCATTGTTGAATGTACTTTCATTGCACATCCGATTATTTTATGAGTGATGTCATTGACAGAATCCATAATCATGTCTATCCTGTAATCTTATTAAATCGTGTTCAGACTTTCTTCGGTAATCCCATCAACTCCCTTACTTCATCAATCGTCTTTCTCGCAATCGCTCTCGCTTTTTCTGATGATTCATAAATAATCCGATCAACTTCACCGCGATTTTCTTCCAGCGCTTTTTTCTTTTCACGAAGTGATGAAGTCAATTCAACCAATGCATCACTCACCGCATCTTTCAATGGTTTGTATTTGAGATTTCCTTCTGCGAACAGCTGAAGCATGGGTTTCATCTCTTCTGTTTTTCCGCAGGCTTTCAGTAAGCTGAAAAGATTTTCAACTCCCTGACTCATACTGATTTCTTTCGAAACGCTGAAAGGTTCATTATGATACCAACCCGTAATAGCAGCTTCACCCGAAGGGGAAGCTGCGTCAGTTGAGCCACTGTCTGTAACTGCTGATGCAACCTTTTTTCTCAATGAAATTTCTTCTTCAAACAATCCTACATAATGTTTCGGTCCCAAACTCTTCGACATTTTTTTTGTCGGATCAGCGAGTGACATCACTTTTGGAACTTCAGTAAACAAAACATCAGGAAGAGGAAAATATTCTCCGAATTGTTGATTGAATCGCTCCGCAATATTTCGTGACAACTCGAGATGTTGTTTCTGATCTTGCCCAACGGGAACATAATTCGCTCGATAAATCAGAATATCTGCTGCCTGTAAAATCGGGTACGTAAACAATCCGGTGGAGATGAAATGATTTTCGCCCTGCTTTTCTTTCAATTGATCGGTTTTGTCCTTGAATTGCGTCATCCGAGAAAGTTGCCCATAGGATGTGACACAATTAAAAATCCATGTCAGCTCCGTATGTTCAGGAACAAGCGACTGAATAAACAAAATACTTTTCTGCGGATCAATTCCGCATGCAAGCAATTCAATCGCCATCCGTTGTGTGTTGTTGTACAATTCCTTCGGATCGTACGGCATCGTGATCGCATGCAGATCCACAACACCATATATAGTATTGTATTGACCACTTTCCTGTAGCGCCACCCAATTCTTCACCGCACCGAAATAATTTCCGATATGCATTTCACTCGTTGGCTGGATACAGGATAAGACTGTTTTCATGAATTGTGAATTCTGATTTATGAATTATGATTTGCAAAAATGCAGTAGTCTTTGTCATTCTGTCGAATGATGGAAGTGAATGATAAACTATTGACAGTTCAAAAGCCACCTCGTTTCACTTAGCGCGATGAGGTGAATACATTTGCTGCATGGAGCCCAAGCAACAGAAGCAAAGAAGTCGTGTAAGGAGTTTTGCCGGTTTGCTTTCGCAATCCTTCGTGGAACTGAAAAGAAACGACCCGCTTCGCATGGCTGCGGCTACTGCATTTTTCACCACGTTTTCACTCCCTGCGATTCTCCTCATTATCATCCAACTTTTCGGGTTGCTGGTCAACCGCACCAAACTCGACTCCCGATTAATGAATACACTCGCTCAAAATCTCGGTAACGAAAGCGCGGAACAAATCAGCAACACATTGATCAATCTGCATAAGCTCGCCCTCAACTGGTATGTAACCGTAGGCGGTTTTTTATTCCTGATGTTCGTGGCTACTACGCTGTTCACCATTATCAAAAACACGTTCAACGAGATATGGCAACTCAAAGTGAAATCACATCCCGGCATTTTGTTTTATCTCAAAACCCGCGGACGGTCGCTGCTCGCCATCTTCGCTGCTGGCATTCTGTTTCTGATCGGATTATTAACCGAAGGATTAGAGATTTTGCTGGGCAAATACACCGATGAACTGCTGCCCGGGGCCGGAATATTTCTGCAAGGCACTTTGAACGAAATCATAGCAGCCGTCATATTTACTGCCTGGTTCGTGGTGGTGTTCAGGTTTCTGGCTGATGGCAGACCGTCATGGCGCGCAGCCCTTGCAGGAGGCATCGTGACCGGTGTTTTATTCACCATCGGGCAACTGCTGCTCAAATTCTTTTTATCCAACAGCAATATCGGAACCGTGTATGGCGCATCGGGCTCCATTGTACTGCTGCTGTTGTTTGTGTTTTATTCCTCTTTCATTTTGTATTTCGGAGCTGCATTTATCAAAGTATATTCTGATAGTTCGCAGCATAGAATAGTACCGGTCAATCAGGCTTACCATTATAAGTTGGAGGAAACGGAGTGATACATTTCATTTTTTACGTATCTTATTTTTGTCCTCCTAAAAAAATCAGAGCATGTCACTATCCGCAAACAATAAAACGATTCTTGAAAACGCAGTGAAGGCAATTCATACACGAACATTTTATGCGCAATATCCTGAACATCCGAAACCATACGGGGAAGAGGCACCAGTGAAAGGAAAAGAGGCGTTTGAGAAAATGCAGAACCACCAATTTGAAGAACTGAAACAGTTGGATCATATTGGCTGGGGCGGTGAGGAAGTTTCGCCATACACGCAGCAGCCGCTGGGCATTCAATATCCATTGTACAAACCGGAGGATCTGATTCATCATGCGCAGCAGGCGATGAGTTTATGGCGGGTTTTATCAGTAGATGAGCGCGCGGAAGTTTTGGTTGATTCGCTCGAAAGAATCAAGAACCGGTTTTTTGAAATTGCTTATGCCACACAGCATACTACGGGGCAATCGTTCATGATGTCGTTTCAGGCATCAGGCCCACATGCGAATGACCGTGCATTGGAAGCGCTTGCATTAGGCTGGCAGGAACTGACTCGCTTTCCGCAAAACGTGATGTGGGAAAAACCGATGGGAAAAGATTTAATAGTGAAACTGGAGAAAACATATCACCCTATTCCCCGTGGAATTTCTTTGGCGATTGGCTGCTCCACTTTCCCGACATGGAATTCTGTTCCGGGAATTTATGCTTCGCTGATCACCGGAAATCCCGTGATTGTAAAACCGCATCCGAAAGCAGTACTGCCGATAGCCATTGTGGTTGCGGAAATTCAAAATGCGCTTTCTGAAAAAGGTTATCACGTAAATACGATTCAGTTGGCGGCAGATACTTCTGCTGATCTGATCACAAAAAAACTGGCTGAGCATCCCGCAGTAAAAATCATTGATTACACAGGCAGTTCGCAATTCGGAAATTATGTGGAGTCGCTTCCGAACAAAACTGTTTTCACAGAAAAAGCAGGAGTGAATTCTGTGATCCTCGATTCCGTTGCTGATATGAAAGCGGTGATGCAGAATCTTTCATTTGCCGTTTCGCTGTATTCAGGACAAATGTGTACGGCTCCACAAAACTTTTTTATTCCTGAAACAGGAGTGAAGGTTGGTGACACGATAATGAGCTATGATGACGTGGTGACTGCGTTGAAAGATTCTGTTTCAGGTTTAGCAACGCATCCAAAAATGGGTGCAGGAACATTGGGAGCTATACAAAATGAAAACACCGTGACACGCACTCACGATGCAAAAAATCTTGGTGGTAAAATGTTGCTGGAATCAGCCGTGGTTGCAAATGCCGAGTTTGCAAATGCACGAACGCTTTCACCTTCTTTGATGGAAGTGAACGCAAGCGATAAAAAGATTTATGAGAATGAATTGTTCGGTCCGGTTGCGGTAGTTATCAAAACAAAAAGCACAGAGGAATCCATTCAGCTTGCAAAGGAAATGGCAGAGCAACACGGAGCAATAACTTGTGCCGTGTATTGCACGGATGAAGAAAAAACAAATCAAATCATGCGCGAGATGGAATCTGCATTTGCGCCTGTTTCATTGAATTTGGTGGGACCAATTTGGGTAAACCAACATGCTGCATTTTCTGATTTTCATGTCACGGGAGGAAATCCTGCAGGCAATGCGAGTTTCACGGATCCATCATACATCACCAGAAGATTTGTTTGGGTGGGGCATAGGAAGTTGGTTTAGGAAATGATTCAATCATTCCTTTTTTTTTCAACCTTGCTGTTAACTTTTTCCTTCACCCAACTCAACACCATTGAATACGGTTGATTGCGATTGATATTTTTTTCATTCTCAGAAATCTTCAGAGAAAGTTTTTTGAGATGATCGTTTTTCTTTTCCGCAAACGGACCATAGCGCAGGAGGATTTCAAAATAGCGCTCGCAAAAACTCCAGATCAACTTAATGCTGTCATCGGCATTGCGGGTGCGCATGGAGTTCACCAGGTTATTTGCTTCGCGCACAGCGCTGTTTAAATCGTTTTCAAGAAAAAATAAAATCGAATACACCGAGCGGTAAAAGCAATACTCATCGGTATCGAGTTCGGCAAAACTTTGCGGCAGCAAATTGCGGATCGTATCGGTTTGACGAAGATGAACCAAGGCGATCATTTTGCGAAAGGGAGTATGCTTGCGAAGCTGTTCATTGCGATTCAGGAACTCACTGAACTGATCGGTTACTTCCACAACTTCGGTGAAATTCTCCAATTCAAAGAGCATATCGAGATAATTGTTCACGAACACGCGCCAAAACATTTTTTCCGGCTTTTGCGGAAGCATGGTAAACAATTCATGGTAATAAGGCCTGGCATCTTTCGGTCGCGCGGTGTTCATGAAATAGTTGCCCGCATGAAGCAGACAGATTTGTTTTTCATCAGCATAAAAGCTTCGTCCCTCATAATAGCGCGCTTCTTTACATTGCTCCAATGTTTCAAGACTTTGCTGAATGATCGCAAAGTTTGCGTCAGCATTTTCTTCGAGATACCATTTTGATTTGAGCAGATAATATTTGCTCACAGGGGTTTCTGCATCGGTGAGATCCAGCAGGGTTCCTTCTCTTAATGAAAAAGGATGCAGTGAAGCGCCTGCCATTTTTTTGTGCCTCGAAAATGTGTAGCTCTCCACAGATTGATATTGCCGCTCGCGCAGAAGAACATCTTTGTAAAAGGCACTGAACAATTCGTCTTTCAGAATCTTTTGGCTGCTCTCTAATTTTTCCAGATCGTCATATTTAAAATGTGCAACCTGTATATGATGGTGCAGCAAAGCCATTTCATAAGCGTAATAAAAATCAAAATGCTGAATGGCTTTATGATAATAGTCCTGATATAGATATTCGAACTCATCAGTCAGGTTTTTTTCAAACAGCATTTTCAATTCCAGGTAATGACGGAATGATTCGTTGTTGTTCAGTTGCTTTTCGATGGATAAGTGCATAAGAAACTCGATGATCTCATCGGTGAGCAACCGCAATTCATTGCGCCATAGATAATCCTGATTGACAGAATATTTTTTGCCGAAAACTTTTTTGAAAATCTTTTCCTTGTCGAGTTCCTTGTTGTCATTTTTTGCAACTGCACTCAACTCTTTGCCCAGAACATATAACGAGTCCCGCTTGTGTTCGGACAATACTTTTTCAAGCTTGTTCAGCTCTTTCTGGTCCAGAGATTTGATAAAACTGAGGGCTTTTATATCCTTCATCGAGTTGCAAAATAAGGAAGGTTTTCATCACAACAAGCCCAAAGTCACACCTGCTGAAACCTCTTATTGGCAGGCGTTTCACCGATCCTTCGTACATAACAAGATGGTTTGTCTGGGTAAGGTGCGGAAATTGGTTTAGTAAATCAGTCTGCCGACTTATTCGTTTCAGGTTTCCGCCTGATTTCAGTCTTCACCCAATTGAGAATAAAATGAAAAGCGGAATTCTCATTCAACGTAATCGAAGACTTTTCAATCTGCATGATCAGTTTATTCCGATGTTGTAAAAGCTTGTTTTCGAAAACCCCGTATTTCTGCAGTATTTCAAAATAGCGAACACAAAAACTCCACACCTTGCGTATCGGTTCATCTGCATTTCTATTGCGCATAGACGCGACAAGATTTTCCGCTTCGCGCAGTGCCTGTGAAATTTCTCCTTCCAGATAAAAAACAATCGACTGCATGGAACGGTAAAAAAAATATTCCTCCTCATCAAGTTCAGTGAAACTGACCGGAATATATTCTCTCACTTTCTCCGGCTGATGATTTAATGCATACGCTGAAGTCAACCGGTTCAATGTGAGTTTGCGCACAATCTCGTGACGTACAAGAAAGTCTTTATGTTTTTCCAACAATGCGATGCATTCCTCAAACCTTCCGAGATTGAAAAATGAATTGGAATAATTATTCAGAAAAATTGCGTCAGAAAGAGTTGCGGGCATTTCGGACATTCTTTCAGCAAGTTTGTCGAAATAAACATGAGCTTCTTTAAACCTGCGTAATCGCGAAAAAATATTGCCTGCATGCATTTGCCATTTGTCCATTTCGGGTTCAAGAACTTTCTCGCCTTCGGAATTGCGAACATCCGTGAGTTGTTTAAGATTTTCAATCACTTGCTCCACGTAAAAGATTTTCCTTTCGTTGTCAGTTTCAAAAAAGTATTGCCCACTGTTGAAATGCATACGGCTTAAAGGAGTTTCCGCTGAAGTCAAATCAAAAACAGAATCTTCAAACAGCGGAAAATTCATCACTGCACCGGGTTGGATATTTCTGATCCTCGAAAAAGTGAATGCGAGTTGCGATTGAAAATTCCGGTACTTTCTGAGCGCATCTTTCCAGATACAGTCCATAATTTTTTCGCGGATAACTTCTTCTGTTTTTTTGAGTTGCCCGAGATTATCATGTTTGTTAAAGTCAACATTTCTTAAAAAAAGCAATCTGCCCATTTCAATTGCCCACGTGTACTCATGTTGGGTTATAGCTTCTGAATAATAGGGTTCTATTTTTTCATCAAACTCATCAAACAATTTGCGCTCGAAAAGCATTTTCAATTCTGTGGCATGACGAAAAGCATCTTTTTTTTCCAGTTCACGATTTTGCGTTTCGTTCAACATGAAGTCATGCAACTCATCCGTGAGCAGACGCATTTCATTTCGCAGCAGATAATCCGAATCTGCGGAATATTTTTTTTGGAAAACTTTTTTGAACAATTTTTCTTTGTCAAATTCTTTGCCTTCATTGTTCGCAATCGAATTCAATTCTTTGAAAAGAGAATGCAAAGTGTCGCGTTTGTGATCAGCCATCATTTTATCAAACCGGCTCAGCTCTTTCGGGTTCAGCGATTTAATGTATAAGATGACCTTGGGCTGTTTCATTGGTTCTGAAAAATACAAAGGATTTTATCACAATAATTTTGAGATAGATTATAGGGTAAAACTTTTGGAAACCCTTATCAGGAAAGGGTTGTACTCGTTCTTGGTAGAAGTGGTGAGCTATGAAACAGGAGATTCTTTTATCACAATCTGTCCAAAGTCATTCTTGATTGAAGCTCTCTCCTGAAAGGAAATTTGCTTTCACAAAACGGAAGCAAAATGAAAAACAAAATTTATTACCTCTTGATTTCTGCGATCATGATTGCGGAATCACTCTCTGCGCAAACCTCGGGTAAGGTTGGCATCGGTACTGCGACACCAACTGAAAAACTAGACGTAAATGGTAACGTAGTTGTCAACGGAAATGTAAGAGTCCGAAACAACTATGTGTGGCAGCAATATGATAATTCGAATAATCTTGTTGATCTTTTTCAACTCAATGATCAGAATGATTTTCACATCGGGGATTGTAGCCCGAGTATGAACAGCATGAATCTTTGCCTGCCTCAAAACGGATTTGATTTTCACAGCTCATCGCTGAACAGAGACATCTTCCATGTGAGCAGGGACGGGTACGTTTCTTTAAGCGGTGCAGTCGTTGAGCAACCTGATCCGAATCCGATAATTATTAATGCATCATTTACCGGATCAATCAACTTATCAAATTATCCGCTTCATGAAATTCATGTGGTTGATGGCGCTCCGGAGCCGGTTGTAATTACTGAATTCATTACCGCAACACCGATGGAAGGAAGGATTGATGAATTGCTTATTTATTGGGATAAAACCACTGACGGGACGCTGGATATAGATCTCTGGAACGCAATGACTCAGGAGGCATGGGTGCAGCCCATGTCAATCGGAGGTTGGAGAACTGTTACCATAAAGGAAGCAGCAGGCGGGCTCTTCTATGCACTTTATCCCACCAACGAGCAAGACATGTGGAGTAAGAATGGAAATTTCGTTACTTCAACAGACAATAAGATTGGGTCGGTTAATCCTTCATCTATATCTCTGATGACCGATAATATTGGCAGGATTGAAATAACAGCCGATGGAAAAATCGGCATTAACAATCCGAATCCGCAGAGTGCACTCGATATAAAGACCGATGGAAGTTTTCTTGGCGGGCTAAGAATTTTTTCCCCTAGCGGTGATGGTTCATTCATGAATTTTACCGATGACTCAGGCAAAGGTTGGATAGCGGGAATGGCCTGGCCAAATTATGAATTTGTCTTTGGAACCAAGGATGACCAGGGCAATTATACGTTGAGAATGGACCTGTCGTCAAATGGAGATCTGCATGTAGAAAAAGGAATTGATTGCGGTGGAGCTTTCCTCGTTCATGACAATGCGCATTGCGAAGAAGAATTGGAGGTAGATAACAACACTACTTTAAATGGCGGTTTGATTTTTCCTCTAAGCCCCAATCAGATTCTCATAGATGATAATTTCAACGGAACGTTGATTATTCCTGACAATCACGTTATGCAGCAGGTCATCATAGCCCCTACTGTTGAAAATGTGCATATCACCTCAATCACATTTACAGAACCTCCGGTAGCAGGTCAGGTCAATACGATTCAGCTTATCCGCGAACCCGGAAATCCTAATGACATTCACCTCTCATTTGAAAACTACGATTCTCCGTATGGTCCCGGCAACATTACCACCTCTAACGGACGTGCATTTGGAGATATCATGACTCCAGCCACCGCTTTTGTTGAAGTTCAGATTAGTGTTCCGCAAATCAGTCCATTGCAGGTTCAGTTGAATATATGGGGAGATACCAATGCAGATAATGATTGGAACACAGGTGGAAATTCAGGTACTAATTCCTCAAACAATAAAATCGGGACACTTGATTTCAGTGATTTGCATATCATAACTAATGACTTAGATGCCATTGTTATTGATGACGACCAAACAGTTGATTTCTCCGCTAATGTCTGGTTTAATCAGGATGGCTCAATTGCAGGGGATCTCAATGTTGATCACAATTGTGATTTCGGAACCGATGAAAACAGTTTGGTGGATATAAAAGGTGATTGTCATATTGGCGATGCCGGAGTTGTTGATGGGAATTTCCAGGTGGTTGGCGAAGCGGTTGTCGGTGAATGCCATGTAACAGGAAATGCTGTTATGGATTTTATTTGTACAGTTGGTGATGACCTTGAAGTGGGTGGAGATGCAACTGTTGATCAAGATTGCACTTTGGGAACCGATGAAAACAATTTGGTGGAAATAAAAGGAGATTGTATTATAGGCGATGATGCAGATGTTGACGGCACACTCTCTGTTCAATCGCTTTCACCAAACACTGTTGTGCTCACCGATGCAAACAAGAATCTTATTTCCGGAACTATCAATGCTGCTAACATTGACGCAGGCTGCATTACCGCAGCGGCACTTGCACCGAGTTGTGTTGCGAATATCAACCTCGACAATGACGCGGTTACAACCGATAAAATTCTTGACGGTACAATTACAGGATCCGACATCAGCGGGGCTGGTACAATCGGTTATAACCAAATGTATCTCACAGGGAGCATTCAGGCGTCTGACCTTGCACCCAATATCAGTCTCGGTTACATATATCTGGACCTCACAGATGGAATCACTAATTCCGACATCAATTCATCAGCAGCAATTGATTATTTAAAACTGAATCTAATAAGTTCAATCACCAATGCTGACATCAGTTCCTCCGCTAACATTGATCTTTCAAAATTGAATGACGCAGGATTTTCAACTAATCAGATTGTGAAATTTAACGGTACTGATTTCTCAGCCGGTCCTGCAGTGATTAAAGTGACAACAACCTACGATGTCACCTCTGTTGCACCGATGAGTTTTTCAACGCAGACTTTTACTGTAAGTGGTGCAACAACAAGCGGAGCAATCTCTCTTTCTCCTGGCTCGGCTTTGGGAAACCTCATCATCGCATCCGCAAGAATTTCAGCAGCCAATACCTTATCAATTACATTTTATAATCCGACCGGAGGTGCCGTTGATCCGGCCGCTATGAGTTGGAATGTGAGTGTGACTCAATAAAAAGATTGTATGAAAATCTCGCACTTCGTTTTGTTTAAGTAGATCGTTTCCGTTTTCTACTTTGATAAGCTCCGTGAGAAATTGCGGGGCTTTTTCTATCCCTTATTCTGATTAAACAGAAATTTTTGGTCCTTTTCTCATCCGAATAAACACGCTCTATTCATCACTAACTGTCAAAAGTCACACCTGCTGAAACCCTTTAGCGGCAGGCGTTTCATCGAATCTGAAAAATGTTCCTCCTCTGAAGGAAGATCTTCTTTTCCTCATCACAACAGGTATGAAGTCATTCTTGATTACCCCCTTGTCCGAGACGGACATTTGCATCATCACAAACAAAAAAAACAATTTTTTAAAAACTAAAAAAATGGAAACAATGAAAAAGCAATTCACAATTCTGATGCTCATCACGCTTTGCGGTTTAGCATCTTTCGCACAACAAGCAGGTGATTACCGGTCACGCGCAAGCGGTGATTGGGAAGATTATTTAACCTGGGAATTTTATGATGGAGTCAATTGGGATACTGCATACGCAGCCCCCGCGGCATCCGCTATAGTGGATGTGTTTCACCAGGTGACTATATCATCTGATGCACTGGCAAATCACGTCAACGTTTATGGCTCATTAATGATTGATACCAATGCCACGCTCACAATTGGTAACGCTGATGCAGGATATTTAGAAATTGAGCTTTGGGGTACTGCCCATATTAAGGGAACAGTCACCTGTAATCAGGATGGTACCGTGTACGTGGCAGAGTGGGCAACCTGTTGGTGGGATGAAGGAACCATTGAAGGCAATATCGAAGTGGATGTTAACGGTTATCTAAGGATGAACGACAGTTACCAATTTTATTCGCAACTCCATTTGGTAGGTGACATTGAACTGTACGGGACCATGTATGTGAACTCCGGAACTCACCTCATATTATCTCACGAATCACAGCTAAGAATTCATCATTTCGGAACAATGAATTGCAGTTCGCAATTCAACAACATCATCATTGAACCCGAGAATGGTCCAGATCTCACTATCGGAATTGTCAATGATGGTAAGATCATTAAGAATGGTGGTGACCATTTGTTCCTTGATGTAAATCTCGATTGTCAGGATACATTGCTCGTAGGTGGTGGTAAAATAAACCTGGGTAGTGTTGACTTGCCTGTTAACGCACTGTTCAGTGGAAGAGTAGAATCTTACAATGATCCATTCGGGATTAACTATGGATTGGAAATGAAAGTAGGTGAATTCATTTTTGCTGCTACATCAGATGTTAGCGGATCAATCAAAGCAAAAGAAGAAGCGTATGTCTTGCTTGGCGGAAACACATTTAACCAAATGGATATGGTGAATCTGTGTATTGATGACAGTGCAGTTGTTGAAATGGAAGGCGAGGAAACTGTTTACAGTTTGAATATGCTTGGAGGAACTTTGACAGGATCAACCAAGATGGTTGTTTTCAATTCATTTACCTGGCAGCAAGGTTTGGTGGATGATTCCACTGAAGTTGAAATTGATCAGCAATGCAACGCGAATTTTAATTTGGGAAATGCACGACTTGAAGGCTCACTGTTTAACTACGGTCATATTTATCAAACCGTTGGTGAATTGCAAATTGGCGCAACAGCCACTATTGAAAATTACAACTGGATTCATTTCAATCCTCAATTTCCTGTGGTGACCGGTTGGAGTGGAATTATGCCTGATCCCGAAGCACCGCCAATGGTATTACCTCCATACGGCATATTTGAAGATCATGGTTATCTCGAAAAAACAGGTGGCGGTACGGCTTGTATCAGAATGTCTTCAATCGAAAAAGATGATTATCTCCATGTTGATAATGGAATTCTCGAATTGTCATTTCCGACTTTCAATTCTTTCAGTGGAGTAATTGAAATTGAATTTTGGGGAGAACTCAAGGGTGATCTTAGCATGAATTATTACGGACCTGCTGTTATTAATGAGGGATATATCACCTTGGAAAATCTGAAAATGCTTGGCGATGATCCGTTCCTCCCGCAGCATATTGATGGAATGTTTTCCGTAGGGCATATTAATACACTTACCATTGATGCAGATGCCAATGTTACGGTCATAGGATCCATAAAAATTGATGAGAAACTCCATCTTAAAAAAGGGAAACTCAATACTGAAAACGGAACGCTGAAGCTTGAAAATTTTGTTGCTGCATCTCTCGAAATTGATCCCGCCAATGTAAATCTTGATCAATCTTGGATCGTTGGTCCATTCCAGAGAATGATTGCGCAAAATAATGTTGACTACATTTTTCCGGTTGGAAATAATGCTCATGCATCTCCGTTGGTCATGAATCCGATTAATATTTTCGGAATGGGTCAAATGGTAAAATGCGAATACATTCCGAAACCCGGAACTGATGTTGGGCTTTTTGTGCTGGAGGATAATTATTCCTATCAAAGCATTTGCAATGATGTATGGAAACTGACTTCACCCGATGTTTTTATTTGGTGGTCTTATGATTTAAGTCTCAGTCTCAACGGATACGAAGCCACGCTCACCGATAACCGTTTCGGTTTACTGAAAAGAATTGAACCTTCTGCAGACGCTGCCGATTGGTACATTCCTTTTGGAAGCAGTTTGCCTGCTGAATTCACGTTCGGAAGAATGATTGCCGGTGACTATGCTGTTCGTAATGACGTAATAGGTGAAGGTCAGTTTGGTATAGGAAGATTTGTTCAGATGATCACTTCTTATCCCGATGTTGACGGTGATCTCTGGGGCGATTTGCTTACAGGAACTACAGATATTGTCATTCCTCCCGGAAATGTTTTAACCCCCGGTGATTGCAACGATTTGTGGATGAAGACGGAATGCTTGTGACTGTTTATGAAGATTTGGATAATGATGGTTTCGGAAACCCAAACGTTTCGCAATTTGATTGTGATACTATTCCTCCGGTTGGTTTTGTAAATAATGATGATGATTGTGATGACACGAATGCTGCAATCAATCCCGATGCAACCGAAATCATTAATAATCTCGATGATGACTGCAATGGAATTGTTGATGATGTTCCATGCACAAATGCACCTGCAAAACCCGGAGCGATTACAGGTCCAATTCATGGAGTTTGCGCGGGAAGTCAGAATATCGTTTACAGCATTGCACCTGTCAATGGTGCAACTTCATATGTGTGGATGATTCCTGTAAATTCTGTTGTCGTGAGTGGACAAGGAACATCAACACTGACTTTGAATTTCACAGAATCATTTGTGAGCGGCACATTGAAAGTTCAATCACAAAATGCCTGCGGCATCAGTGCAGTTCGAAAGATCACGATCAATTCCATCCCTGTAGTTGCAAGTATTCAGGGAACAGCGGGAGGATATTGCGGAGGTGCAAGCAATGTTGTTTTTTCTGTTGCTGCAAATTCCGGAGCTACAGATTATTTGTGGACTGTTCCATCAGGAATTACATTGGTGAGCGGACAAGGAACAAATTCAATTACAGTTGATATTGATGCAAATTTTTCGAGTGGTAGTTTGTCTGTAACCGCAAGCAATGCCTGCGGTTCAAAATCGAAATCCAAAACAATCACCGCTAAACCATCTACACCATCCACAATCACAGGACAAAAAAATCCATGTATTGGCGCAACAGTGATTTATTCTGTTGGTACAGTTCCCGGAGCGAATAGTTATTACTGGACTGTTCCATCAGGATGGGCAATCAGTTCCGGACAGGGTACCATTGCGGTGACGGTTCTTGTTGGAAGCGATGCAGGAAAGATCAAAGTCACTGCCTCCAACGAATGTGGAACAAGTGCTGAGCGCAAAAAAGCGGTCACACCTGTTTCATGCAAAACCGGAGAGGAAAATGACAAATTCTCGGAACAAAATCAGGATAGCGAAGCAATTCCGGAATTGGTTTCATCAGCAAACGTTTATCCGAATCCATCTTTCGGTGAATTCAATTTAACGTTAACAGGCGAAGAAGAAGCCATCTCGTATTTCGAAGTTCATGATCTTGCCGGAAATATGATCTACCATTCTCATATCCAAATAATGATTGGCGAAAACAATTACCGTTTTGATCTCACCGAATTTGCTGCCGGAGTTTATCTGCTGAATGTTAATTACGGAACTCAAATCGAAACCCTGAAGCTGATCAGACAATAAGGTGTTTCCATTTTTCAAAAGCCCTGCGATGAGCGGGGCTTTTGTTTTTAACGAACGTGGAATTTCTTTTTGAAACGAATCAAATATTTACGTCACCTGTTTCGTTTTACAACAAACACTTCTGCTATGAAGCGCGCAATTTTATCATTTATCCTTCTTCTGCTTGCGGATTTCGCCTTTGCGCAGAAGCCCGTGAAGAATCCTTATGCAGGAATGATTTCATTGGGAATGAGATCAACGTACAGTTCATTCAGTGATGGAACTTTCAATGATTGGGAGACAGGTTACGGAGGACAATTGCGTGTTCAATTCTCAGAAAAAATTAACAGCGATTGGTTTGCAGATTATTTGACAGGGTCAGTCGGAAGTCTTGCTGATCGTCAGGATGTGCACATTGGATGGTCAATCATGTACTATCCGTTGAACCAACCGGGCTTTGAAAATTTTCTAAAACCATACATCGTTGCCGGTCATTGTTTTGATTGGACCAATATGGAAGTCACTTCTTCATTGGGAACGGAAACCGGCAAAAAATTCTCTTCAGCTGTGCAAATGGGATTGGGAACACATTTCAATCTCACTGATCGTATGGATTTGTCCCTTACCACGCAATATATGATTCACTTGGGTAAGGATATTCATATTCGAGATTATCCGGAAGGTGGATCCTATTTATACTATGATGATCATCTTGATCTGGAAGGTCATATGCTTTTTACACTTTCCTGTAACTATAAAATTGTTGAGTTATGGTAAGCAGGTTTTGTTTGTTAGGGATGGTCATTTTCTCCGCTGCTGTATCGGCTCAGGATGATTTTCCATTGAAGAATTTTCTGCGTGCGCAAGGGACGATTTCACCCGGCATTTCACTCAGTGAGAAAGGCAGCAATATTTATTTGCATGGTGATTTGGAATACTACCTGGAAAACAATGTGTCAGTGAGGGGTGAAAGTTATTTCCTGATTGGAGGAAATCATGTTGATCAGGGAATCACCGAATTCACCAATTATTTCGGAGTGGTTTATCATTTTGTCGGCAACAAAAAATTTGATCCCTATTTCGGCTTTCAACCGGGAATTGCAGTTCGTCATTACGCGGTTAATTGTATTGATATAACCCGAGTTGATTGTCCGATCGGTTATACACTCTCTCCTCAGTTTTCCGTGATCACCGGAGTTAATTTTTTCCTCAATAAGTATCTGCATTTTTTCGGAATGATGCGCTATATCAACGGGCATGACGCAAGCTTCACCGTTGATTATCCAATGAACGAATTGCGTTTCTCAGCCGGCCTCGGTTGGAATCTTCGGCTGAAGAATTAGTTATCATAGGTCAATACTCATGCTATCGGGTGGCCCGTATATTTGCGAATTATATATCACAACATTTAAAATCATAACCTTTAAAATTGAAAACAATGAAAAAGAATTTTTTGCTTTTACTGCTTGCTTTACCGGCAGTGATGTTTATGTCTTCCTGCAAAGACAAGGATCAAAACGCTGAAGTGGCGGACGCACAGGATGCACCTGCTGCTAATTTATCTTCAGCTCAATACCTTGTCAATATCAATGACAGTAGAGTGGGTTGGTTTGCCGAAAAGAAATTTGTTTCGGATTGGAATCATAGCGGAACCATCAATATTTCTTCCGGAACAATTGATGTGAAGGACAATGAAATCACCGGAGGTGAATTCACCCTTGATATGAAATCAATTGACAATGTTGATCTGAGGGAAAAAGGAGATATGAAAATGCATGACAAGTTCGTTGGTCATTTGAAATCACCTGATTTCTTCTCGGTAGATTCTTTTCCAACAGCAAAATTTGTGATCACCAAGGTAAGCCCTGTTACAGGAGATGAAAAATACACGCATGAGATTTCGGGAAATCTTACGATCAAAAATATTGAGAAGAATATCACCTTCAAGGGAAATATCAAAGTCGGGAACGGCTCTTTGAATGCAAAAGCAAATTTTGATATTCAGCGGTCATGGTGGAATGTGCGTTGGGGTTCAGATGTGCTCGATCCTTCTTTGATTGATGATGCAAAAGATATGATCGTGAAAGATGAAGTGAATATGGATTTGAATATATCAGCTACGGCTCTACCGAAAACTGAAAGCTGATGAATTAAGAAGCCTTAGTTGTTTTCATAAGCGGGGATGTGTAAAAGCATTCCCGCTTTTTTATTCTTCTTCATCGTCTGAAGGACGCGTGGAATTCAGATCATCATCCTTAAAGAATTGAAAATTAACTCCGATGTTGAAGAAAAAGGGTGAAGCATCAAACTCAATATTGTTATACGGAAGAGATAAACCGATTTCTGAAGAAAGTTTCACGTTTCCATATCCGACCTGAAGAAATAATGCAGGCTCAACAAAAAATCCATTCTCATTTCCGTACGAAATGTAATTCGCATCTTCATAGCGAAAAAAGTTGACCAATGAATGCCGCAGCGATAATCCGCCATCCAGATAATCAGAAGTTCCTCCGATATCAATTTGTAAAAATCCTTTGGTGAAAAAACCCGAGGCTTCAATTGTCTCGGGTGTAATCTGATCAAAAACATTTCGCCTTGTCACTTTCCCTTTTCCGATGCCACCGAAAATTTCGAATCTTGCAGATTGTGTAATCGGATAATAATATCCAAGTGCGATTTCAGCGTAGCGATGGCGGTGAAACCAATCGTCATCATCCTTAAATCTTTTTGCAAATGAGGTATTGACCATGAGCCCGATGTGATTGGTGATTCCAATCGCAGCCTGAATGTCTGTTCCACTTGAACCGAAATGGAAATCAGTTTGCAGTTCTCCTTTGTTGCTCAATAACGGTGCGTTGACCGAGTTCGGAAGATAGGTTGGTGAACACGACAGAACAACAGGAAGAAATAAAACACCAAAAAATATTTTCAAATCACTACTCACTGCATTCATTTTCTCTAAATTTAGAAAAACAAATTTTACCAAATGGAATTCACCCGATTATTTGACATACTCCCTTATCAGTTAAAAAATTTTCCTCAGAGCGATGCGCTCTGCTACAAAGAAGAAGAATCAGGTACCAGGCAGTGGAGGAAATTCAGCACGGCAGAATGTATCGATAGAGTTAACGAAGTGAGTCGCGCGTTGATCGCTTACGGAATTCAGCCCGGAGATAAGATTGCGATTATTTCCAATAATCGACCTGAATGGGATTTTGTTGATCTCGGTATGATGCAGATCGGAGCCATCAATGTTCCGGTTTATCCCACTATCAGCGAAAGCGAATACAAATTCATTTTCAACGATGCCGAAGTGAAAATGATTTTTGTTTCTGATGCAGAATTGTTTCAGAAGGTCAAAAACATTCAGCCCGCTCTTCCGAATTTGAAAGAAATCTATTCATTCGAAAAAATTCCCGGGGCTGCTCATTGGTCTGAATTATTGTCAAAAGGAAAAACGGTGAGCATGAATCTGGTTGAAGCACGGATGAATGCAATCAAACCGGAAGATCTTGCAACGATTATTTATACTTCGGGAACGACAGGTACTCCGAAAGGTGTGATGCTTTCTCACAAAAATGTAATTGCGAATGTGAGACAGGTTCTTCCCGTTTTACCGATCAATCATACGCATCGGACATTGAGTTTCCTCCCCAAGTGCCACATTTTCGAACGCATGGTAACCTACACATACCTCTCTGTGGGTGCATCAATTTATTACGCGGAGAGCATGGAAACAATTGGTGAAAATCTTAAAGAAGTTAAGCCGCATTATTTCACAACTGTTCCAAGATTGCTCGAAAAAGTTTATGACAAGATTGTCGGAAAAGGAATGGAGTTAAAAGGCATCAAGAAGAAATTATTTTTCTGGGCGTTAAATCTCGGATTAAAATATGATCCTGATAAGAATCAGGGTTTATGGTATGACATACAATTGAATCTTGCCAATAAAATTATTTTCTCTAAATGGAGAGAAGCATTAGGTGGTGAAATTGAAGGAATCGTGACTGGTGCTGCGGCACTACAGCAAAGACTATCACGCGTTTTTAACGCTGCTCGAATTCCCGTGCGCGAGGGTTATGGGCAAACTGAAGCATCACCCGTTGTTTCATTCAATCGATTTGAGAAAGGCGGATGGAAAATTGGTTCGATTGGGTTGCCGGTTCCGGGAATAGAAATGAAATTGGGAGCACAAAATGAAATTCTCGCTCGCGGTGAAAATATCATGATGGGATATTACAAACGACCGGATCTGACAGAACAGGCAATTGATAAAGAAGGTTGGCTTCACACAGGTGATGTGGGCGAAAAGATGGATGACAAATTCATTAAGATTACTGATCGCATTAAAGAGTTATTCAAAACTTCCGGTGGAAAATATGTTGCGCCCCAGGTGATCGAAAACAAAATGAAAGAGTCTCCGTTCATTGAACAGATGATGGTGATCGGAGAGAATCAGAAATTTGTTGCTGCCCTTATTGTTCCTGCCTTTCTACAATTGAATGATTGGTGTGCTAAAAACGGTATCAATTCTGATTCGAAAGAAACCATTCTGAAACTGCCGGAAGTTCAAAAGTTGTTCAGGGAAGAACTGGATCACCTCAGCAAGGATTTCGGACATGTTGAGCAAGTCAAAAAGTTTGAATTGATTCCCGATGAATGGACACCGCTTAGTGGAGAGCTGACACCAACGATGAAAGTGAAACGCAAAGTGGTCACCGAAAAGTATCAACGCCTGATTGAAAAGATTTACAGTTGAGGTTCTCATGTCATTTAATTTGGCGCAACTTTTTTATCAAGTAGTGTTTGATAAAACAATTCTGACCAATAAATACAAACTGGAATGAGGAGAAAAATTTCAAAAGTTGCGGTGCTCGGTTCCGGTGTTATGGGTTCGCGTATTGCCTGTCATTTTGCGAACATTGGTTGTGAAGTGGTGTTGCTCGATATTGTAACTCCGAAACTTTCGAATGAAGAAAAAAAATCGAAGACACTTCGTAATAAATGGGTGAATGAAGAGTTGAAGAACGCATTGAAATCCAATCCTTCACCGATTTACGATCAGAAATTTGCTGAGCGAATTACAACCGGAAATTTTGATGACGACATGCACCTGATCAAAGATGCCGATTGGATTATTGAAGTGGTGATCGAAAATTTGGAGATCAAAAAACAGGTTTTCACAGAAGTAGAAAAACATCGCAAGCCCGGAACTATCATCAGCTCGAACACTTCCGGAATTCCGATTCATTCCATGCTTGAAGGAAGAAGCGAAGATTTTCAAAAACATTTTGTCGGCACACATTTTTTCAATCCACCAAGATACCTGCGACTGTTAGAAATTATTCCAACTCCGAGAACTGATCCGACAATTGTAGAATTTTTAATGGATTACGGAGATCGCTTTCTTGGCAAAGCAACCGTCCATGCAAAAGATACTCCTGCGTTTATTGCAAATCGCGTTGGCGTTTTCAGCGTTACAGCTATATTCCATTTGATGAATGAATTGGGATTGACCATTGAAGAAGTAGATTCACTCACGGGGCCTGTTTCCGGGAAACCGAAAACTGCAACTTTCAGATTAAGTGATTTAATTGGAATTGACACACTTGTAAAAGTGGCGAACAATACTTACAAGGATTGCCCGAATGACGAAGCCCGCGATCACTTCATCATTCCCGATTACATTCTGAAAATGATTGAGAAGGGCTGGGTTGGTGATAAAGCAAAGCAAGGTTTTTACAAAAAGGAAAAAACAGAAAGTGGCGAAAGGAAAATTCTTGCACTCGATATAAAAACGCTGGAATACAAACCTTCGCAAAAAACAAAATTTGCAACACTTGATTCTGTCAAACTGATTGAAGATTTGCATGATCGCCTTCGCGCATTAAATAAGGGCAATGATAAAGCGGCAGAGTTTCTGCGCAAGCTGAATCATTCTGTATTCCAATATTGCTCGAACCGCATTCCTGAAATTGCCGATGAGCTTTACAAAATAGATGATGCGCTCAAAGCAGGATTTGCCTGGGAGATGGGTCCGTTTGAAACTTGGGATGTATTAGCCTCACCCCCCAGCCCCCTCTCCGGAGGAGAGGGGGAGAATTCAATTCCCCCTTTCATTGGCGAAATGGAAGCAGCAAATAAAAAACCCGCCCAATGGGTTTATGATATGTATCAGTCCGGTGCAAGATCATTTTACAAAATCGAAAACGGTGTCAGAAAATTTTATGACATCAGTTCAACGTCATACAAACCGATTCCGGGAACGGAATCATTTATCATTCTCGACCATCTGCGTGCGAACAAACCGGTTTGGAAGAATACAGGTTCAACTATTCATGATTTGGGAGATGATGTTTTATGCGTGGAGTTTCACACCAAAATGAATTCCATCGGTGGCGAAGTGATGGAAGGAATTCACAAGGCGATTGATCTGGCAGAAAAAAATTATCGCGGAGTAGTGATTGGAAATGATGCTCCGAATTTTTCTGCAGGTGCGAATCTTGCTTTGATTCTGATGTTTGCCATTGAACAGGAATTTGATGAACTGGATTTTGCGGTTCGCGCTTTTCAGAATACGAGTATGAAAATCCGCTACTCAGATATTCCGGTGGTTATTGCACCTCATGGACTTACGCTCGGTGGCGGTTGTGAATTTTCATTGCATGCAGATAAAGTGGTGGCTGCCGCTGAAACATATATTGGCTTGGTGGAAGTTGGAGTCGGATTAATTCCAGGTGGTGGTGGAACAAAAGAATTTGTTCTTCGGGCATCTGATCAGTATTTGCATGACGACACAAAAATTCCAACGCTGCGGGATTATTTCGTAAACATCGCGACTGCAAAAGTTGCAACCTCCGCACATGAAGCACTCAACATGGATATTTTGAAATCAGGACGCGATGTGGTTGTTGTGAATCAGCAACGAGTTCTTGCTGAAGCAAAACGTGCAGTCATTGAATTGAGTGATCACGGATACACAAAACGAATTCAGAGAAATGATATTCGCGTACTCGGTCGTTCGGGGTTGGGCGCATTGCTTTCCGGCACCTATGCGTTCTTCGCGGGTAATTATGCGACAGAACATGATATGAAAATCACACAAAAACTTGCTTACGTGATGTGTGGCGGTGATTTATCAGCAGAAACATTGGTGAGCGAACAATATTTATTGGATTTGGAACGCGAAGCATTCCTGTCTTTGTTGGGGGAAAAGAAAACGCTGGAAAGAATTCAGTCAATTTTAAAAACCGGCAAACCTCTCAGAAACTGAAGATGATTTTGTATCAATACTAAGTACTTAATACTTTGTACTATGAATAACACAGCTTACATCATAGCAGGCTACCGCACCGCAGTCGGTAAAGCAACCCGCGGAGGATTTCGTTTTATGCGTCCTGATGATTTGGGAGCAATGGTGATTAAAGAACTTTTGAAATCTGTTCCGCAGCTCGATCCAAATCGAGTGGATGATTTGATCGTGGGTAATGCAGTGCCCGAAGCAGAGCAAGGATTACAAATGGCGCGATGGGTGGCGGTAAAAAGTTTGCCGATTGAAATTCCCGGAGTAACGATCAATCGTTATTGCGGATCAGGTGTTGAATCAATCGCACTCGCTACCGCAAAAATTCAAAGCGGAATGGCAGATTGCATTATAGCAGGAGGAACAGAATCTATGTCGCTTGTTCCGACTGTTGGTTGGAGAACCGTTCCGAATTATTCAATCGCGAAAGAACATCCCGAATATTATTTGGGAATGGGATTGACCGCAGAGGAAGTTGCCAAGCGCTGGAAAGTTTCGCGCGAAGACCAGGATCAGTTTGCTTTCAACTCGCATCAAAAAGCGCTGAACGCGATCAACAAAGGATATTTCAAGGAAGGAATTGTTCCTATTGAAGTCGAAGAAGTTTATCTCGAAGGAAATAAAAAGAAGACCAGAAAATTTACAGTTGATACCGATGAGGGCCCGCGTGCTGATACAACTCTTGATGCACTTTCAAAACTGAAACCCGTTTTTGCGCAAGGCGGATCTGTAACAGCAGGAAATTCTTCGCAAACATCTGATGGCGCTGCATTCGTAATTGTGATGTCAGAAAAAATGATGAACGAACTTCAGTTGAAGCCAATCGGAAGATTGATCACATCAGCATCTGTTGGTGTCGATCCTGACGTGATGGGCATCGGTCCTGTCAAAGCAATTCCGAAAGCATTGAAACAAGCAGGAATTAAATTGGATGATATTGATCTGATTGAATTAAATGAAGCATTCGCATCGCAGGCAATTGCAGTGATTCGCGAAACAGGTCTAAATCCAGAGCGCGTAAATATCAATGGTGGTGCAATTGCTCTCGGTCATCCGCTTGGTTGTACCGGATCAAAACTCACCGTTCAAATTCTTGGTGACTTAAAACGATTGAACAAGAAATACGGTATTGTCACCGCATGTATTGGTGGCGGACAGGGAATTGCGGGAGTGATAGAACGGTATTAAGTATTGAGTATCGCGTATCGGGTATTGCGACAAAAAAATATGCACAACTATAAAAAGCTCAATGTTTGGAATGAAGCGATTCTGTTTGTGACAGAAATTTATCTGATCACAAAAAAATTTCCTGCTGTTGAAAGATTTGGATTGATTTCGCAAATCAACCGATGCGCTGTTTCAATTCCTTCCAATATTGCGGAAGGCGCGGGAAGAAATACGAAAGGTGAGTTCGTTAATTTTCTTGGTATAGCATTAGGTTCTTCTTTCGAGTTGGAAACTCAATTGTCGATTGCGCGTAACCTTGGATTCATTCAAGACAAAGACATTTCTGATATACTGGATAAACTCGATAAAATTCAAAAAATGATTTACAAACTTCAGCAGCAACTTTATCCGAAAAAATAATCGTTATGAAAAATACGCAAGACGCGATACGCGATACGCATTACCTCAAAGGCGGTGAATTCCTGATCAAAGAATCAAATTCTGAAAACACATTCATTCCCGAAGAACTCAGCGAAGAGCAACTCGCCATGCGCGATATGACACGGCAGTTTGTGAATGATGAAGTAAGTCCGTTAATAGATAAAATCGAAAAACAGGAATTCGATTATTCCATCAAGCTGATGGAAAAAGCCGGTGAACTCGGAATTCTCGGTGCTGCCATTCCAGAAGAGTATGGTGGAATGGGTTTGGATTTTATTTCTGAAACGGTGATCACCGAAGAACTCGGCAAAGCGCAATCATTCGGAGTTACGATTGCCGCACACACCGGAATTGGCACACTTCCGATTTTATATTTCGGAACGGAAGAGCAGAAGAAAAAATATTTACCAAAGTTGGTTACCGGTGAATGGAAAGCCGCTTATTGTTTGACAGAACCCGGCAGCGGTTCTGATGCAATGGCCGCAAAATCAAAAGCTGTTTTATCGGACGATAAAAAACACTACATCCTGAACGGACAAAAAATGTGGATCACCAATTCGGGATTTGCCGATGTAATGACGGTGTTTGCGCAGGTGGATGAAAACAAGTTCACCGGATTTATTGTGGACGCAAAATCAGCGGGTGTTTCATTGGCGGCTGAAGAACATAAAATGGGAATCAAAGGATCATCGACTCGCCAGGTATTTTTTGAAAATGTAAAAGTGCCCGTTGAAAATATTTTGGGAGAAATCGGGAAAGGACACAAAATCGCTTTCAATGTGCTCAACATCGGCAGATATAAATTATGCGTGATGGTGTTAGGAGGAGGAAAAGCGCTTTCAACTATTTCTGTCAAGTATGCGAATGAACGTCAGCAATTCAAACAACCGATTTCAAATTTCGGAGCCATCAAGCATAAACTCGCAGAGCAGGCGATCAGAGTTTTTGCTGTTGATTCCGCAACATACCGTACTGCTGATCTCATCAAAAAAATGATTGACTCCTTAGTTGCAGGCGGAATGAATTCCGTGGAAGCAAAACTGGAAGCCGCGGAAGAATACGCAATCGAATGCGCGATGCTGAAAGTTCTAGGCAGTGAGATGCTGGATTTTGTGGTGGATGAAGGCGTACAAATTCATGGCGGCATGGGTTATTCGGAAGAAATGCTCGTGTGCCGTGCTTACCGCGATTCGCGCATCAACAGAATTTTTGAAGGAACAAACGAAATCAATCGTTTACTTACAGTTGACATGCTCGTGAAAAAAGCGATGAAGGGAAAACTCGATATCATGACACCCGCCATGGCTGTTCAAAAAGAACTGATGAGCATTCCTGATTTTGGAAATGAAGAAGAAGGAATATTTTCTGCTGAACACAAAGCATTGCGCAATGCGAAGAAAGCAATTCTGATGGTGGCAGGTGGTGCGGTGCAAAAACTGATGATGCAGTTGGAGCACGAACAGGAAATCGTGATGAACGTTACAGATATGCTGATGGAAGTTTTCACCTGTGAAAGCGTGTTACTGCGCACTCAAAAACTTTCTGCTTCAAAAAACGAAACTGAATTGCAACCATATCTCGACATGACCAAAGTTTTTTTCAACGATGCAATAGAACGAATCAATCTCTCCGGCAAACACGCGATCACTTCATTTGCTGAAGGCGATGAACAACGCATGATGTTGATGGGATTAAAACGATTTACCAAATATGAAACCGTGAACACAAAAGAACTGCGCAGAAGAATTGCGCAGAAGCTGATTGATGCAAATCAGTATTGCTTTTGAAGAAAGTATCAAGTATTAAGTAGTGAGTATAGAGACAAGAAAAAATAATTCGAATCCAGGATCACTTGTTTTTCAAAATCTCTATTTCCTTTTTCAACTCATCAATCATTTGTTGCTGTTCTTTTACTGAATTAATCAGCATATACATCATGGCTGAATTATCCACCGTGAGAGATTCCATTCCTTCGCGTTCAATGGTTCCGACCATGTAAGGCGCAACCTCTTGTAATTCCTGTGCTATCACCCCGACATAAACCGGCTCAGTGTCAAAACCTGAAAGCTCATTATACTGAAACGTGACCGGTGAAATTTTCAACAACGATGATAAACCATCGGAGTATGGCTGAATATTTTGTTTTAATCTTCGGTCAGATGAATTGGTCCAGCTTCCACCTCCCGGTTTGGCAGCAGATCCGTTTACTTCAAGTTTGAAAGCCGGAGTGATGGTGTTGATTCCCACATTTCCGCTCGGCATAATCTGCATTTTGATATTGTTATTGGTAGTAAAAAACAAGAGCCCGTTACTTCCTTTCGCTCTCATTCCAAGGTCACCGCTGCTATTGTTTCCGGCAGCATAAATCGAATTGTTTCCGATACCAACTCCTTCAGTTCCATCACTTTCTCTTATTTCAAAACCGCCTGAATTGTTTTGCAAATCTGTAGTGATATAAAGCGGTAATGCTGTTGGATGTGTGTTTGTACGTGCATAAATGGCAATATCAACTCTGTTTTCAGGTATAGACATGCCCAGCCCCAAATAACCTGTATTTTGTTGAATAAAAAAATGATCACCTCCTTCTGAAATCCTCAGCGTTCCGTCTTGAGCATAAAGGACAAAACGATCATCTCCTGCAGTGCGCGACTGAATTGAAATACCTGCATTAACACCTTGTATTTCGAGTGGTTCGGCACCTGTAATAAGATTATTGCCTCCAAAACTTGATTTCCCAACAACTGAAAAAATGTTTGCGGGTGAACTTGTTCCGATTCCGACATTGACTCCATCGTCATAAACAACTGAATTACCCAGTAATGTGGTGCCGATCCATTTTGATAAATAATTAACAGTGCCGCTGCCATCTACAGCTCCGGAGGATCCAACCCACGTTGCGTTTCCAGATGCATCGCTTTGCAAATAGTATCCTGCTACTGCGCCAGTAGTCATTTGAAAATCGGTGGTTTTTGTTTTGCCGCTTACTTCCAGTTTTTCTGTAGGTGTTGTGGTGCCGATACCGAGATTTCCTGATGCATTAATCCTCAATCTTTCAGCTCCGCCAGTGGAAAATGCAAGTTGATTGGCAGCTGCGCGAAACATGCCGATATCAGTATCGCTGTTGTAGGAGTAGGCGGGCGAACTTGCCGTTCCGTCATTACCAGTAATACCACTTGTCATTCTTATTCCTCCTGATACATGAAGTTTTGCAGTAGGTGAACTCGTTCCGATACCTATGTTAGTTGCATTATCGTAAATGATTCCATCAACCAATGTTGTGCCGTTCCATTTTGGGTGATAACCGGTTGTCGTTGAACTCACCTGCGGATCGGTTTCAGTAAGGGGCAATGATGTTGGATTAACCCATGAAGCATTTCCGCTTGCATCGCTTTGAAAAACATATCCGTTCACAGCTCCGTTTGTCATTTTGAAATTTGTCGTGGTTGTTGTTCCCGCAATTTGTAATAAAGAGGAAGGCGTAGTAGTGCCGATTCCGACATTACCATTATCATAAATTACTCCATCAACCAATGTTGAACCATTCCACTTGGGATGATAGTTGGAAGTGGATGAACTGACTTGCGGATCAGTTTCAGTAATGGACAATGAAGTTGGATTAACCCAAGTTGCATTTCCGCTTGCATCGCTTTGAAAAACATATCCGTTCACAGCTCCGTTTGTCATTTTGAAATTTGTCGTGGTTGTTGTTCCCGCAACTTGTAATAAAGAGGAAGGTGTTGTAGTGCCTATACCGATACTGCCATTATCATAAATAGCTCCATCCACTAATGTTGAACCGTTCCACTTCGGATGATAGTTGGAAGTGGTTGAACTCACCTGCGGATCGTTTTCAGCACCTGAAAGAGTTGCGGGATCAATCCAAACAGCATTTCCTGTTGCATCGGACTGGAGTATCCATCCTGCCATAGCGCCTGAGGTCATCTGGAAATTAGTCGTTCTCGTATTTCCGATAACATCCAGCTTTGACAGTGGTGTTGACGTTCCTATACCGACATTGTTTTGGGCGGACACAAAAATATTGGAGCATAGAAAAAGCACGAGGAGGATAATTTGATTCTTCATAACCATCATGTTTAATGTCAATATTGAGTAGTTGGAGAAAATGCTGAATGCAAAGTAACTAAGATTGCCGCAATACGCAAGAAGTAAAATATAAAAAAGCCGCTCCTGATTCAGAAGCGGCTTCTTGCGTATGTACTCAGTACTTTGTTCTCACCACTTTCTTCCTACATAATCTCCACGATGTACTGCGTTTCTTCCGCGTTGCTTTGGTTGATGGCGGTGAGGTGGCGGTGTGTTCCGTAATCGGTGATGTTGAACTCGCTGATGGTGATGATGCGCGTTTCGTTTTCGTTCACTTCAATAAAATCCGAGTCGGTGCCGCCCGCGGTAGTGGCAAGGTAAAACCTGATCTTCGCGTTGCCGTTGCTTTTCAGTTTCAACTCATCATCAGCCAGCAGCGTGCGCACGAACACCGCTTCGTTCTCCAGCGGATCAAGCATGCCCGTAAATTCGGTTTGCTGTTTATCGCGCAGGGTAGCCACATCAAACAAACTTTCGATATACATCGGCTGCTCAGAAAAATTATCCATGCAGAAACCCAGGTTGCGGTATTGCATTTTCATCGCTGCCACCCGCGCAGCCTCCACCAGTCCGCTGCCCGTTTTGGTAGTGCCTTTGGCGCCCTCTTGCGTATCGCGCGCACCATCCAATATGACATAAGTAGCGGCCACTTCAGTTTTGACTGAAGCCAGTGCCACATGAGGCGTTAACGCAAGCGCCAATGTGTCGAACGCGTTGATGCGGTTATCAATGCTGCCCTTGGTAAAGGGCTTGCGGCCATTGGGGAAAATAGAAAGATAGTTGGGTGTGCCTTTGGCAAACACAATTTGTACCCGCGCATCCCATCCGTTCAGTTTGCCTACCGCCAGATCGAGCTGCTGTTGCACATTGAGGGTTTGCCCTTCCTGACTGCCGCCTGCATTTTTCCATGCGTTGTATTCCGTCACCAGCGTTTGATGCAGCGGATGATAGCGGTTATAGATGGCTACCAACAATGGCTGACTGACCTTTGCCACGTTGAGCACCGCATCATGATAGTTGCTAAGCTTAACAGTTTTCTTGTAGTTGTCTTCTGTTTCAACCAAAAACTGGTTGTCGAGATATTTCCAATTCATATCCATGTTGTTTGTTTTTAAAGTGAGATCAATTTTATTGCTGAAAAAACCGGATGATTAGTTATAGAGAATGTTTCTGTTACACATAGAATCAAACGACTTGCTGTGCAGGACGATCGGGGATGATGATAAGTCGTCCGATTTGGCAGAAAAGCTAATCGGGATGGATGATGATCCGCACGACTTGATGCGATGGACGATCGGGATGGAGGATGATCCGCACGGCCTGATGCAATTCCCGATGGGGATGGATGATCGGATAAATGTTTTGCTGTAATCCCCGATCGGGATGGATGATCAGATGAATCATTTGATGCAAAGGAGAAACGGGGATGCTGATAAGATGTCAGGTTTTTCTGAACGGATGATGGTGTCGGATGATCAGATGCGCAAATCATGATGCTAAATAACCAAGCGAAGCATGGCATTGAAATGTTTTTGGCGAGATAAGCACCGGAACTGGCGAAAACTACTTGTCTGATGGCGAATCCGGATAATCCTCCAAAAGGCTGAAAAAGTTTTTACGATAACGTTTGCTGATCGCAATTTTTTGTTCTCCCATTTTTATTTCTCCCGCAGCCACCAGTTTTACCTCGTTCATGTTCACCGCATAACTCTGATGAACACGAACAATTATTTCAGGATCGAATTGAAGGATGAAATCGGAGAGTTTGATGCGTTCTTCATATTGTTTGCCGCGGGCAGTATATCCGCAAACTATTTTATCATCCGATTGAAAAAAGTGAAATTCACTCACCGGAATTTTCTCCGCATAGGATGCTTCTTTGGTTTTGTTCCAGAGAACCGTTGTGTAACGTTTCTTCTTGCGCGCGGGCATGATAATGGGTTAACTGATATATAACGCTGCGCGGGGTGATTTGTTGTTTCGCCCCTGCCGTGATCTCTCCGAATAGCTTTATGAATAGCGGGAGGACACGGCAGAATTCAAAAAAAAAGGAAAGCAGAACTCATAGCTTTGCCTCATCAATAATGGAGATAAACCGAAAAGAACAGTAGACAAAAATGTGCGGAGTCAGCACTTAAATCACTGGCAAAATAATTATGAAAAAATTCATCGTAATCTATCACGCAAATAATGATGCCATGAAATTCATGGAAACTTCCACACCCGAACAACGAAACGAAAGTATGGCGGGGTGGATGGTTTGGGCTCAGAAATGTGGCGACAAATTAGTTGACATGGGCGCTCCACTGATGGGCGGGCAATTACTCACACCTGATAGCAAAAGCCAGGACAGTACAATGGGAGTTAACGGTTTTTCAGTTTTGCAAGCAGAGAATATGGAAGAAGCAAAAGCACTTCTTCAGGGGCATCCGCATTTGACATGGAATGCCGGTTGCACCATAGAAGTGCATGAAACGATGGCGTTGCCGGGAATGTGAGCACTGCAAAACTTTACAAAAAGAATGCTGGATGCTTTTATCTCACTCATATTCTTGATATTTTTAAAAATCAAATCCTGATACTATGAAATTTACTATCGCACTCTTTGTTGTTACGCTGCTTGTCAGTTGCAACAACCAATCTGAAAATGAAAAACAACCCAAGACCATGGATTCAGAAAAAATAAAAGCAGAAGTACAAAACGCAGAAAACGAATTGCTCGGTTTGCTGCGAAGCGGAGAAATAAAAAAAGGGGTTGCTATGCATCGCAACACCAAAGACTACCGCAATATCTGGAGCGGAGAAATAAAAACCCGCGAGATGCTCGAAGAGCGGATTAACATGGGGCTTGAAGCCGGGTTGAAAGCTTTCGACTACCAGGTGAAATCGCGCGAGTTCATGATCATTGATTCGATGAATGTGATGGAAACGCTGACGGCCATTCCCGTTTCCGTCATGGTCTCCGGTGATTCCATTGCTGATCCGCTGACAACCATTTCAATTTTGTGGCAAAAAGCAGAAGGCAAATGGTGGGTTGGGTATTTACATGCTTCGGAGTGGCCGAAAGAAAATTAATTGCTTGACAAAAACCTGGAAGGTTAAAAAAAGCCGCTCCTCAATGAGAATCGGCTTTTTGCGATTGGTGATGATATTAGCCGCAGATAAAAAGATTACAGTATTCTGGAAGAAGAAATCTCAACGTCTGCGTGTTTCCATGCTTCGTCAAAGCGGAGTTTGGCTTCTTCAAATTTGTTTTTGTCGCCAAGTTTTTCGTAAGCATTCATCAATCCTCTTAAAGCCCATCCATTCTCGCGAAAGATTTTTAAATCTTCTTCATAAACTTTGATGGCATCCTTAAATTTTCCGGCATCTATTAACACTGCACCAAGATGATGGCGGACAGAAAAAAACCAATCGGGTGGTTCGTCATAATTCTGTGCATCTTCTTTTGCCACCGCTTGTTGTAAAAATGAAATGGCTTCCGGAAATTTTTTTTGCTTTGCATTGATTTCTCCTTCCAATGTTCCACTGGCAATCTCGCAGATATCAAAAACACTGTTGATTCCCCAAATGGTTAAATCTTTTATTGTGCTATCTGTCATGATGGTTGTCATTTCATCCAGATGCTTTTCAGCTTCATCCGTTTTGTTTTGGGAAAGCTTTGCCATGCCTTGCGCATAGTGCCAAATCACCATCGGGTATTTCAAATCTTTTTCAGGTGCCGGAGAATTAAGGATTTCATCCCATAAACCAAGCTTCACTTCCACAAACCAGGGAATGGTATAGTAATGTTGCAGGGTTGCCCATGCGGGGTCGCGCAATAGTTTTTTATGTGCATGGTTTGATGTGGCATAAGCGCCAATCATGGCAATTTTACTTTCACCGCAAAGTGTTGCACAAGCGGCAATGAAATGATAGTTGTGCGGATAATATGCAAGTGGATATACTCCTTGTGCATGACAGGCATCCATATACAAACTATCCACAAGCACTGCTTTTTGATTGGCAAGAACACCGTCATGATACTTCCCGATGCGGATATAGGTATGTGAAGGCATATGAACAAGGTGTCCTGAACCCGGAACCAAATCGCGAAGCAAGTCGGCACTTGCCAAGGCATCTTCAGCATGGGTTGACATTTCTGTTGCATGGATATAAAAATGGTTTGCACCTGCGTGGTTCGATTCCATATCAATGCAATTTTCGAGCACCGTTAAAATCTCAGGTGTCCACGGTTGAATGGTTCCGTCTTTATTCCACAAATTCCAGGGATGCAAATCCATCAGTGACTCGGCAAACAGGGTAGAAATATTTACATCATCAGGATACAACGCATAAACTTTGCGCATGGCTACTGCATAGGATGAATCGAGCACCGCCCGCGAAATAGTTGTGTCATTTGAATAACGATGAGTCAATGCTGCAATCAAATCTATTTCTTTCTGCGTACAGGAGGCAGAGAGCTTTTTTGCTTTTTGAACCGCCTCGTATGCCCGTTGGAAATTATCCTTCTCCATGCCCGCATTGTAATTAGGACCTAACACATAAGCATAACCCCACCAGCACATGGCACAGGTTGAATCCTGACGTGCTGATTCATAAAATGAACGACCTGCCTCCGCATGATTAAACCCGAAAGACAACATCATTCCCTGAATAAAATATTTTCGGGCTTCAGAATTTTTCGTGGTTATATCAAAATGAATTCCTTCCAGTCCACTGAACAGGGGCGCTTTTTTCCCTGATGAATACCATGAGGTGTCTAACAATTCAGGACTGCAGCAACCATGGTGTGAATCGGTGTCGGCTGTTGCTTTTTTGTTTTCATTTTTCTGATTGCATGAACAGAAAAAGAGCACTAACCAAAGTGAATTAAGGAGGTAACGCATAATGTCGGATTTAATTTTCTAATACTAAGATATATTGATTGTCTCAGGAGAATGGAATAAAAAAAGCCGCTTCTCGAAGAGAAGCGGCTTTTGCATTTTATTTTCGAATGATTACGGGCAAGCAATCGAAGTAGTGATGACCGCACCGGAATTATCAACCTGAATTCTCCAGCAGTTTCCATCAGGAGATTTTACAATCACACCATTCGCTGAATCCCTGACGTACACATCACCGTTGTTTACCTGGAGTTTGGATGCAGGATCAGCCGTCCCAATACCCACATTTCCATTTTTCAAAACAGTCACGGCATTAGACCGTGAGCCGCTACCTGTTCCGTTTCCGATGGTGAAAAGGCGGTCATCGGTATCCCAACCCAATGTATCATCAGGCGTGTAATTGGTGTTCCATCTTCCAACTGTCATTTCATATCCTGATTTGGCGAATGTGTTGGCTCCCATTGCTGTTGTATAAGAACCACTGGCGTTTGTGTTATTTCCCATCGCGGTTGACGATAGCCCGCTGGCTTCCGGGTACCAGCCCATAGCTGTTGAAGCATATCCACTTGCAATGGTGTAATATCCCATTGCAGTTGAACCGAGTCCGCTGGCGGTAGGACCATCTCCTATTGCCGCTGAAGCGTAGCCAATTGCGTTAGCATAATTTCCCATCGCAGTTGAATATTCTCCGCTGGCGGCAGAAAAGTATCCGGTTGCTATTGAATTATCTCCGATGGCATCGGTGCTGTGTCCTATTGCAGTTGAATAGTCTCCGCTGGCGGTGGTTGCTAATCCCATCGCGATTGAATAGTCTCCGCTGGCGTTATTGAAATATCCTCCCATGGCAAGAGAATGATCTCCGCCTGCGGTTGAGCCATCACCCATCGCAGTTGAATTATCTCCGCTGGCAGTGGTGTTGTTGCCCGAAGCAAAAGAATAATCATTGCTGGCAATGGTGTTATATCCCATTGCTGTTGAGTAGTTGCCGATGTTGCCATTGTCCCACTCAGTTCCGGTAACCTCACCAACTCTGAATGCTGCTTTATTAGGATACCACATCATGCGGGCACCGGCTCCGGTAGCAGGTATCGCACCGTTTCCAAAAGTTCCGGTGGAATAAAAACCATCTATACCTGATATTCTTACTGCACCTGCATCAGCAACAATAACTCTTCCTGCTCCTGCACCACCAAAATCATAAGCGTCATCAAGCGTTCCGCCAATGCCAACCGGTAATGACTGCCATGTTCCGGTGCCACTGCCACCTGATGTAAGAACATACCCGTTAGATGCACCTGTTGGCATGATGAAGCCTGTTGTTGTGAGGGTTCCTGCAACATCCAATGTGGTTGATGGGGTAGTAGTGTTGATGCCAACATTTCCGGAAGATTTATCGAGATACAAATCATTGGTGAAGAATGCCACATCACCATTGCTGGTTCCATCGGTTCCGATGTTCAGAATGTTTGAGGCGGTGTTATAGGAAATGTTTCCTTCGTCAGCGGTTGAAGTACCAACGTGCATGGATGCAGGACCAACATAGAGGTCTCTCCATCTCAGTGCGTTTGAACCAAGGTCGTAAACATCATCCGCATCAGGACCAACGTGACCAACAACCTGAAGTTTGAAAGATGAAGGAGTTGCGGTTCCGATACCGACATTGGTTCCATCATCAGTAATCTGCGAATTACCAACTGTTGATGGGCTTGTAAATTTTACTACCTGGTTGGTTGTTCCTGTTCCGAGCATAGCAAGAATAGATGCGATTGTTGTCCATGAACCATTGCCGCTGCCATCACCGGTTAATACAGTACTTGCTGCTGCACCGCTTGTCATTTGAAAATTGGTGGTTTTTGTTGTTCCTACAACATCCAGTTTTTGAGAAGGAGTTGTTGTTCCGATACCAACATTGCCACTACCAAGAATTCTCATTTTCTCCGAAACAGTATTTACCGTATTGCCTGAAGCACCCGTAGTTGCTGTATTAAAGATGATGTCAGAATTTCCTGAGCCCGTTGAAACACCGGAAGTAAGATTTACAGCACCACCATTGCGGTTGTTGGTTCCTCCTGCTATTGCATTACCACCCTGAATAGTGATTGCATTTGCGTTGTTGTTAGCAACACCCTCCGCATTTACACGCATCAGTTTATCGCCTGTATTATCGAGGTTGATGTTGCCGCCTTCGGTTACTTCCATCACGAGATCGTTGGAGCTGTTGCGGATAGCAAAACTTTCAGAGCCATCGCCATCGGTGTCAAGAAAAACTCTTGCGCCTCCAAGAGAAGCGAAATTGAAATTCGCATCGCCTGTTGTACTGCCGCTGATATCATTTCCTGTAACAGTTACATCACCACCAAACGAACCGGTTGTTCCGACTGTAAGTGTTGTTCCGATTGTTCCTGTTGCTGAAATATTGAAATCAGAAGTTGCCTGTTGGGTTGTTTGGTTTTTGATATAACCGTTTCCAACTGCTGTGTTTACATCAGTCCATGTTCCAACACCACTTGCGTTGGAAACAAGTACACGACCGTTTGCTTCGGAGCCGTTGTCTAATTCAAATGAACCTGCAACATGAAGTGTAGAAGTTGGTGATATTGTGCCGATACCGAAATTTCCCACTCCGTCAAGGCGCATGCGCTCGGTATACTGTGTAACAAACCTAATTGGCGCATTTCCACCGGTGCCGATTCCCAATCCGTTTAACGCACCGGAACCCGTAGTCACCATTCCGGAATTAGCCATATCTACACCCACCACCGGTACGAACGTTGGGCTGTACGCATTAATTACTACACTACTTCCATTGGAAGCAACAAAGACCGAAGAAGCGGATAAGGTGCCATTGGTACTATTTTCAACAGTTAATCGTGTTAAATCATTTTGATCTTTACGAATGTGCATTTCTTCAGCAGGAGTTGTTGTTCCGATACCGACATTACCTGAAGCATCTACTCTCATTCTCTCTGTTCCGCCAGTCGTGAGGGCAACATTGTCCAAAACAGGTGAGAACATACCGGTGTTTCCGTCATTTATAAATGTGTAGCTCGGATCGTTGTCAGTGGTAATTCCGTCAACTTGTAATTCAGACATTTCGCTCGCGGCTTCCGGGTCAATAAAATAAGCATTGTTATTTGCATCAATAATTCTGCGATAGATATATAGATCGGATGAACTGTTGGCAGCACTGCCAATAAAAGTGTGACCGCCATGGCTTACTCTGAATATCTCATCATTGTTTTGGTTGTTAACTGCGAAATATGCCGATGATGCACCGGATAATCTCAACGTTAAAGGATTTCCGCTGAAGAGAACTGTTCTGCTACCTGTTAAAGTGCCATCGCTGTTGTAAATATTTGCTGTTGCTAAGGAAGCAGGATCAGTCCATGTTCCAACACCACTTGCATTGCTTTGTAAAACATAAGTGTTTGTTGCACCGCTTGTCATTTGGAAATTTGTGGTGCGGGTTGTTCCTGCAACATCGAGTTTTTGAGAAGGAGTTGTTGTGCCGATACCGAAATTTCCTGTTGTTCCATCGAAACGAGCACGTTCAGTATCGTTCGTAAAAAACTTAAGTGGGTTTGTGCCACCTGCGCCTACCTCCAAACCATTTGTCAATGTTTGGTCAGTTCTTAGCATACCTGAATTAGGCAGATCAACAACTGAAACCGTGGTATAGTTGGGACTTGAAGCTTGAATAGCAAGACCACCTGTTCCTGTTGAAGCATAGACTGCCGAATAGGCACCGGTCCCATTTGTAGAATTTTGAACCCTTAAAAGCGTTCCTGAATTTTGATCTTTTCTAATTTCAAGTTCCTCTGTAGGTGTTGTTGTTCCGATACCAACGTTTGTTGCATTGTCATAAATTAGACCGTCAACCAATGTCGTTCCATTCCATTTAGGAACATAGTTGGTTGTGGTTGAACTGACCTGCGGATCTGTTTCGGTAATTGGTAAAGATGCAGGATCAACCCATGTTGCAAAACCGCTTGCATCGGATTGAAGAATTCTTCCTGCCGCTTCGGTTGCGTTGGTAAATCGGAAAACAGGAGTGACATAAAGTGATGATGTAAATGTTCCACCTTGTGCAGTCATATTTCCATTTACATCGAGCAGTGCCGTTGGTGTTGTTGTTCCGATACCGACATTGCCGGCAGCATCAATTCGCATGCGCTCAACCATTGGGTCATTTGTTCCGAAGGCAATATAGCCTGTCGCTGTCCGGTTGATTATACCCAGTGAACCACTTGAATAATTGATGATTTCAGCAGAGCCAAGAGGTAAACCCAAATTTGTAGGTGAGGTGGTTCCGCGCTTGTATAAATGAAGACCACTGGTAGTTCCGGTTTCATCGTATATCACAACAGCCCCAACTTGATTGGCAGCAAGCGATCTTGCTGCAATCCATCCATACACATCAAGCTTGAAGGCTGGATCGGGTGTTATTGTATTGATACCGACAGTACCATTCTGCCCGAACCATGCAACGGAGTTTGTTCCGTTCCAAATATCCACTGCTCCGGTGGGATTGGTGGAGGTGAGCAGTCTGATACCCCATTGGTTGGTGGAGCCATCGGGATAATCCCCGATAACGATTTTTGGATCTGCGCCTACCAGATTCATCTGTATCATTTCCACAGGGACACCGACATTGTTTTCACTTTTAATGCTTTGCTGAAAAGGAATACGGATGTTACCGATCACATGCAGTTTATCTGCCGGTGTTGCGGTACCGATACCAACACGCTGTTGCGCTTGTGCCGTTGCAAATACAGAAATAGTAACGAGAAGTGTAAGAAGCTTTTTCATGATGAAAAGGTTTACTGGTTAAGTTGGGTTTGGTGCCTGCAGAAAGAATGGCGACATCAAATTTTTCAGAGAAGAAACAAAACGTTTTTTCAAACTCACAAAACACTCATCACATCGTGATGTAAAATCAAAGAATCAGTTGGTGTTGAAATTCCCCGTTGGGCGGGATTTAATTCGATGGAAAAATAGAAAACATTTCCAATTGAACAAAAGAATCGGGGATGAAAAACGGGTTGTGCAATTAATTTGCTTTCAGACCTCAAGCGTTACCCACCCCAAAATAATTTTCTGATAAGCATAACTTTACATTGCTTAATCAAAAAATGAATGTCATGAAAACGAAGAGGAGAACTATTATTCCTGCGCTGCTGTGCATGGTCATTTCTGTGATCACTTCCAATGCGCAACCCACTTTTGGCTCAAGTGGTACCACCCGCGCCATCATTGTCGGAATTTCAACTTATAAAAATATCGAGGGATTAAATTTTGCTGATCGCGATGCAAGAGCCTTTCGTAATTTTTTGATGAGCACGTCCGGTGGTTTAGTTGACTCTGCAAATATTGAATTATTTGTGAACGAAGAAGCCACGCACATGAATGTGGGAATGGCAATTGAAGATTTGATAAAAAATTCAAAGAGCGGTGATAAGGCGATCATATTCTTCAGCGGACATGGCGGAGTGGAATCGAGCAATTATACGCAACCGCCTTTTTTACTTTTTAATGATTGCCCTGCTGAAGTTTACAGTTACGGTGGCGCTTTACCTGTTGATCGTCTGGATGATAAACTTTTGAAACTCGCATCAGGCGGTGTTGATGTGCTGCTGATTGCTGATGCATGCAGATCGGGAAAATTAGCATCAGGATCACTCAGCGCATTTTTTGAGCAGGCAAGTAATCAATTGGATTGGGGTCATGTGGTGAAAATTTTATCATCCGGTGAAGATCAACTTTCACAGGAGGACTTGAGATGGGGAAACGGAATGGGCGTGTTCACCTATTATCTGATTGATGCCATGATGGGCATGGCGGACATGAAAGGGAATCATGATTTGCGCGTATCGGCCGAGGAGTTGGAAGACTATATGCAGGACACCGTGAAACTGCAAACCAACGGATCGCAAAGACCAAAAATTTATGGCGATGAAGAGGAGATCGTGGCTTTTGTGAATGAATCTGTTTTTGATATTTACTTCGATCAACGGAAAACAGTTAAGGAAGGCAGTACGGATTTACTCGCCTTCAAAGGAACCATGGAAGATATTTTAGCAACCGTGGGTGATGATGTACAAGCTCAGTATGAATTATTTGAAATGTTAATTGACTCAGGAAAACTGGTTAATGAATGGGACGGAGAATATGCGATTGAATGGGAAACGGATTATGCGATGAAAATTTATCGTCAGCTGGAAAAAAATCCGGAGGCGCTTCCGTTAATCAGTCATATGAAACGCGACATCCTGAGTGCACTGCTCGAAAAATCCAATTATGCGATCGGCCTTTATCTGCAATCAAAAATGTTTACCGATTATGTTGATTATGGCACTGATCTGCTTGAAATGGAAATGGATACGGCTGTTCATCTGCTCGCAGAAGATCATATTTTATACAATACCATCAAAGCCAAATCTATTTATCTCAAAGGTGTTTTGCAAGATGATTCAAATGCGGTTGCCTATTACAAAGAAGCATTGAAGTATGAACCCTTCGGAAGTTACATCTACAGCGAACTGGGGCTTGCTTATTCTCATCTCGGTTATACTGACAGCGCATTGTTGGTGTTGAAAAAAGCAACAGAACTTTCTCCGACCTGGGCTTATGCCTGGGTTAATCTGGGAACTGTTTATGATGAGATGTATGATTTTGATATGGCATTGGAAGCCTATCAGCAATCATTGTCATTAGATTCAACCATTGCGCTTACATACAACAATATTTCGATTGCTTATGAAGGCAAGAAAGATTATGAAGCTGCGATTGAATGGGCGAATAAATGCATTCAGGTTGATTCCAATTACACTGAAGGATATTACAATCTTGCAATGATTTACGATGTCGATTTGGTTGAATATGATCAGGCAATTAAATATTATGAAAAGGCAATCAGTACAGATTCATCTTATGTGGATGCCTGGTATAATCTTTCATTGATTTATCAGGACCAGGAACGATATGAATTATCCAATGCGGTTATTCGCAGGGCTTTGAATGTTTGGTGGTTGGTGCCAACTGAAAATTTGTATTTCAATCTGGCTTACAACTGTTATAATCTCGGTGATTATGATTCCACCTTGATCGCTGTTGACTTTGCCATTGAGTACAATCCTGATGACTCGTACAATTATTATTTGAAGGGACTTGCTTACAACAAGTTGTCGAATTATGAAGAAGCGATAAAATGGTATCTGCAGGCAATTAAGATTGAAGAAGCTGCAGACTATTACAACGGGCTTGGTACAGCCAATCAAAATCTGGACAGAAATATTATTGCTGAAAAGTATTTTAAAAAAGCAATTGCGCTGGACTCAGCCCACTACCGGGCTTGGTACAATCTGGGTAGTATTTATTTTAATCAAAAGAATTTTGATCAGGCAGCAGGCTATTATCTCGAGTCAGTGAAAATTGATTCCGGTTTTGCGCTGGTAGATTTTGAAGAAGCAGTGGATTCTATTGCTGATAACGCTATCGCAATCGGTTACTACAATCAGTATTTTCAATTTTATCCTCCAACCACAGATTATTATTCTGACATAGCGTGGCGCTATTTCGCTGAATCAGAATTTGATCAGGCACTTTCTTATTTTGATCTCTGCATTGAACTTGAGCCGGAATTTGCTGCTGATTACATTTATTTTCAGGCTTACATCCACACATTCGGAACTCAGGACTATTTGAAAGCCAAGGAATTATATGAACAATATCTGAATTCAAATACCGACTTGTGGGAAGGTTTTTGTTTTGATTATTCATACAACGCTTTGTTGCTTCGGGATTATGCGGTTGCGGATGAATACATGAAGAAAGCCTATGAATTTGATCCGACCAACTGGTCTTATTCTTACAATCTTACCTGCAGCAAAAGTTTGCAGGGAAAAACGGATGAAGCACTTGAATGGTTTGAAACCTCACTAAAAACGGGCTACAACGACCTGGAACATATTCATGCAGATACTGACTTGGATCATATCCGCAACACCAAAGAATTTGAAAAACTGATCAAGAAATATCTCTGACAGTTTTTTCCCTTATTCAAAAAACTATCTTTGTTCGCTACCATACGAATAAGGATGCCGGTCACAATTAAGGAAGCCACTACGCGCGCAGATCTACGCGAATTTGTCAATCTTCCTTTTCGCATTTATCAGGGAAACAAATTCTGGGTTCCGCCAATCAAGCAGGATGAGCTAAAAGCGTTACTACCGGAATCCAATCCGGCTTATGATTTCTGTACAGCAAAATTCTGGATTGCGGTAAAAGACGGAAAAACAGTTGGACGTATTGGTGGTATTATTAACCAGCGCTACAACGAAAAAATGAATCAGCAATTCGCGCGTTTCTCGCGGGTTGAGTTTATGGATGATGCTGATGTAACGCAGCAACTTTTTTCAACCGTTGAGCTATGGGCGAAAGATCAGGGCATGAAAGGAGTGGAAGGTCCGCTTGGATTTACCAATCTTGATCATCAGGGAATGTTGGTGGAAGGTTTTGATCATATCGCTTCTGTTGCATCAGAATATCATTTGCCATATTATCAAGATCATCTGGATAAACTCGGATATCAAAAGGAAATTGACTGGCTTGAATTCCGTTTGACGATTAAGGAAATTCCGGAAAAGGCGTTGCGCTTAAATGAAATAATCCAACAACGATATGGATTGAAAGTGCTCACATTTTCCAATCGCAATGAAATGCTTCCTTATGCCGATAAAGTTTTTGAACTGCTGAATGAAGCATTTGCTGAATTATTCAGCGTAGTACAATTGGATAAAAAAATGCGTACGTATTATGTGAATCGTTATTTCAGTTTTTTAAATCCGCAATTTGTAAAATTTGTTTTGGATAAAGATGAAAGGATGGTGGGTTTCATCATCGGTTTACCATCACTTTCCGAAGCTATGCAAAAAGCAGGAGGCAGTTTATTTCCGTTCGGTTGGTGGCATTTAAAAAAAGCATTAAAGCAACCTGCGGTGATTGATTTGATGTTGACAGCAGTTCATCCGAAAATGCAGGCGCAGGGTGTGCCTGCAATTTTAATTACGGAATTGCAAAAAACTTTGATCCAGCATGGGGTGAAATACGCGGAGACCACGGGCATTTTCGAATCCAACGAAAAAGCCATTCAGGTTTGGAAAAACTACGAGCATATTCAGCATAAACGGAAAAGATGTTACGTTAAAATGTTTTGAAATCAGCGAATGAGATTTTTCACCCTTTTTATTTTCATGTTTTTGTTCAGCCTTCAAAATTTTGCGCAGGTTGCAACACTAAGTGGTTTTATCCGTGATGAATCAAGTGGAGAAGCGATGATAGGCGCTACAATTTACATTGATGAATTAAAAACCGGAGCGGTCTCAAATAATTACGGATTCTATTCGATCACACTTCCGGCCGATACTTATACAGTGGTTTTTTCTTACCTCGGATATGCGAAAAAAACGAACAAGATTTTTCTCACAAAAAATATTCAGTACGATGTGGAGATGAGCGATGCTGATAATGTTTTGAACGATGCAGTGATCAGTGATTTGCGCGATGACGACAATGTCAACAAGCCTGAAATGAGTGTGGTCGAATTGCCGGTGCAGCAGATCAAAGAAATTCCGGCCATGTTTGGGGAGAAAGATTTATTGAAAGCCATTCAGCTGTTACCCGGTGTGCAGGCGGGCAGCGAAGCATCTGCAGGATATTATGTGCGCGGTGGCGGTCCTGATCAAAATCTGATTCTGATGGATGAAGCAGTGGTTTACAATCCGTATCATCTCTCCGGATTTCTCAGCATCTTCAATCTGGATGCGATAAAAAATGTGACACTTTACAAAGGCGGTTTTCCTGCGCAATATGGAGGACGTCTTTCATCCATTCTTGATATTTCCATGAAGGATGGAAATAATAAATCTTTTCATGGCGAAGGTGGAATAGGATTGATCACTTCGCGTTTCACTTTTGAAGGACCGATCATCAAGGACCGATCTTCGTTTATGGTTTCGGGTCGTGCGTTTTATCTTGAATATCTGATTCGGGCGATGACTCCGAAACAAATCCGCGATGATTTGCCGAAATACACTTTCTACGATCTCAACGCAAAAGTTAATTACCGGATTGGAAAACGTGACCGGATTTATCTGAGCGGATATTTGGGTGACGATATCATCAGTATCAACGTAAGTGCAGATTCCACTTCATTTGAAATTCCATGGGGAAACCGCACAGCAACTGCAAGATGGAATCACGTTTTTAATGATCGCTTATTCGCCAACACCACTTATGTGTTCAATGATTATCTGTTTAAGTTTTCTCAAACGATGAACACCAGCAGTTTTGAACTTACTTCCGGTATTCAGGATCATAATGTAAAACTCGATTTTGATTTTTACCCAAGCCCAAAGCACACGCTTAAGTTTGGTGGCAACTACACGTATCACACTTTTATTCCAAGTGCATTCAAGGCAGATGTCGGTGATGTAACTATTACCAATACCCAAAAACGCGAGGTCCATGAAATGGCTGCCTGTTTCAATGATGAATGGATCATGAATAAAAAAACTTCTGTCAGTCTCGGAGTTCGTGTGCCGCTTTTTATTTATAAGGAAACCAAATATTTCGGAGTAGAACCGCGCTTAACAGCAAAGCATTTGGTTGGTGAGCAAAGCTCCATCAAGTATGGATATACGCTCGTAAATCAGTTCATCCATCTGCTCACAAATTCTACCGCTACCACACCACTCGATCTCTGGATTCCGAGCAGCGATGTGGTGAAACCGCAGATCGCGCATCAGGTTTCTGCGGGTTACTTCAGAAATTTTATAGCGAATGCGTATGAAGCAAGTGTGGAAGTTTATTACAAACTGATGAAAAATCAGATTGAGTATAAGGAAGGTGAAAGTGTTTTTCTGAATGATAATGTGGATGATATTTTGGCTTTCGGCACAGGGTGGTCTTACGGTGCGGAGTTTTTTCTGCAAAAAAAGACCGGACGATTGAACGGATGGATCGGTTATACATTGGCGTGGACCCGCAGAAAATTTCCTGAATTAAATTTTGGAGAAACATATCCTGCGAAATATGATCGCAGACATGATCTTTCTGTCGTTGCCAATTATGAAATCAATGATCGTTGGTCAATGAGTGCAGTTTTTGTTTTCGGCACCGGTCATTCAATTACACTTCCGCAAGGGCGCTATTATGCGCCTATTTATGGTTGGGTTGATACTTACGGTGATTGGTGGGCGAGTGATTATGAATCGAAAAACAGTTTTAAACTTCGCTCAACAAACCGGCTTGATCTCGGAATAAAATATGCAATCACAACCGGAAAATTCAAAACCGATTTACGCTTTGATATTTATAATGTGTACAGCAGGCGCAATCCGTATTTTGTTTATCTGACGGAGGATGTCGATCCGCGATCAGGCATCACAAAATTTGTTGCCAAACAGGTTTCGCTTTTTCCGATGTTGCCATCATTGAGTTTTGATTTTAAATTTTGAGTTCATGAAAAAATTATTTGTCCTCCTGATCAGTATTGTTTTGCTCGCTTCTTGTGAGCAAACGATCACTATTGATTTGGGAGAATATGATCCGAAAATTGTGGTGTACGGAGTTTTGGAACCCGATTCGGTAGTGAGAATTTATATCACCGAAAGTCAGGCTTATCTCCGCGATCTGGACGAAGATGATCAATATGGTTTTATTCAGAACGCCACAGTTGTTCTTTCAAACGGAATTCAAACCGACACTTTGACAATTGACAGCAAATGGGAATATCAGGAAGTGCAGAATTTCGATTTGTTCTTTAAAGATTCAGTGTTGACTTATTTCTACACAAGCAATATGAATATTGAAAGAGGAAAGGATTATTCTCTCGAAGTTTTTTCGAACGGAAGAAAAGCAACTGCCACTACTCACGTTCCAGAACCGGTTGAAATCACAGATGCTTTTTTCGAAATCGAAATTCAAAGTTTTTTCGGATTCTCCGATACCGTTGAACTGATCAAAGGAACATTTGCTGATGTAGCATCTGAAGGTGATTATTACCGTATCGAATGGGTTTTTGACCAGTGGTCATTCAATGAAGATAGTATTGGAACTATTGATAGCGTTTTATATACTACAACCAGTTACTCCAATACTTTCTATGATGACATTGCTTCCAACGGAGATGAAAAAGAATTTAAAGAATGGTTCTATCCATTGTTTTATTATTCGCCTGATATGATGCAGGATACTATTGAAGTCAAGGTTCGGTTAGATCACATCAGTAAATCTTTGGCTGAGTACATTGACTCTTACAATGAACAGAATTATGCTGCTGGCGATCCGTTCAGCGAACCGGTGTTTATCAAATCAAATATAGAAGGAGGTTTGGGAGTGTTTGGTTCATTTACTCCTTCAGATGCGAAAACGGTTTATGTTTTGTATTGATTAATCAGGAACAATCGCAAACCGCCACGATATTCCAAAACCAAATTGCAGATCATTCAATTTTACATCAACACTTTCCGTCATATTAAAGCGTTCATTCAGCGTTCGCTCGCGATATAAAAAGTAATCATCCGCGATGTAAAATTTGATGCCGACAGAATTTTTGATTCTGTAAGTAATACTCTCTTTCCATTCACCGTATAATTCAATTCCGGGTCCTTCATTCAATGCTCCGCCCTGATACCAACCGATAGAAGGAGTATGATTCCAACTCAATCCCTGAATTTTCTTAAAGTGATGTTCGTAATCTCCTGCTACTGCAATGCCGAAATAATTTTTGCTTTCACCCAAAGTGGCATCAGATGATCGGTCGAGAAGAAGAAACAAATGATAATTCAAACCAACACTCCAGTGTTTTGAAAACTGCAACATGGTGGTCAACTGATAGGAGCGGAGCTTGTAATCTTTCGCAAGTGTGTTTGATTCAGTTGTTTTTTCAGTCCAGATAATCTCCGAAGAATTATTGGTGGAATCAAATTCAAGAAATTCTCCTTCATAATGATCATAAAAATTTCCGCTCAATTGTTTCAGTCCGATGTCCATACCGAGCGTGAGATAAAATGTTCTGTTCAATGATTTTTCGGTAGGATCAACCGCGATCTGAGAAAATGAAATGAACGGAATAAACGAAACAAGGAAAAGAATTAAAACTTTGCTTATTACTGCATACCGCTCGCTGCACACTGCTGACTTGTTTATCAACTCAGATGAAATTCATTTTTGAATGAGTCAACGAGATTCAGTTTTTCCCATGTAAAAGTTTCGAAGGAATGTCCGTTGATATTTTTTGTGGATGGAATTCTACCCATGTGTCCGTAAGAGGCTGTTTCGCTGAAAATCGGATTTTTTAAACCGAGACGTTTCACAATGGAAGCGGGTCGCATATCAACCAGTTTTGAAATTCGATCGGAGATTTCGCTGTCCGACATTTTCTTCCCTTTGGAATTTCTGACTTTGCCGCTGCCACTATTGAAAGTATTTACATACAGTCCGACCGGTTTCGCCATCCCGATAGCATAAGCAACCTGAACAAGCGCTTCTTTACAAACTCCTGAAGCCACCAGATTTTTTGCGATGTGGCGCGTAGCATACGCAGCACTGCGGTCAACTTTCGAAGAATCTTTTCCTGAAAATGCGCCACCACCATGGGCACCATGTCCACCGTAAGTATCGACAATAATTTTTCTTCCTGTTAATCCGGTGTCGCCATGCGGACCACCAATCACAAAATTTCCGGTTGGATTTACGTAGAGTTTATGATTTGAATCTGTAGCAAAATTTTTCAGCAATTTCTTTTCTGTACCACGGAGTCTCTTCACCAATCGAGGAAACAAAACGCGCTGAATATCTTCTTTGATTTTTTGCTGAGAAACATTTTCATCGTGCTGCGTGGAAATCACAATCGAATCAATGCGTTCAGGTTTTCCTTTTTCAGAATATTGAATCGTAACCTGTGATTTGGCATCGGGGCGCAGGTAATTCATCTTTCTGGATTCTTTACGAATGGCTGCCAGTTCAAGCAGAAGCTGGTGCGATAATTCCAATGTAAGCGGCATATAATTTTCCGTTTCGCTGTTTGCATAACCAAACATCATCCCCTGATCACCTGCACCTTGCTCTTCTTCCTTTCCACGGTCAACACCTTGATTAATATCGGACGATTGTTCATGAAGCAACAACTGTACATCACATGATTTTGCATCAAATAAATATTCAGGTTTCGTGTAGCCGATTTTGGCAATCACATCACGCGCAATTTTCTCTGCATCCACTTTATTCTTGGCTTCATCGCTGCAGCGTATTTCACCGCTGATGATCACTTTTCCCGTGGTAACCAAAGTTTCGCAGGCAACTTTTGCGTTCGGGTCATGAAGAAGAAATGCATCAACAATGGCGTCAGAAATCTGATCGGCTACTTTATCGGGATGTCCTTCTGAAACTGATTCTGAAGTGAAAAAATACGGCATCGGTTATTTTAAATTTTAGGTGAGCAAAAATAATCGGGATGATAGAATAGCCAAGTTCTCTGAGAGAAAATGATCAGGTCACAAAATGGTAGGTTGTTGATCAATAATTCAACAATTCCTCCATCACCTTTCCAACTTTCTCCGCACTCGGCAGCATCGCCTGCTCCAAAACAGAATTCAGCGGAACAGCAGGAACATTCTTCGCACCGATACATTTCACAGGAGCATCCAAAAATTCAAAACAATTCGAAGAAATTTTTCCTGCAAGCGCTTCGCAGAAAGAATTGCTCAACGCTTCTTCGGTGAGGCAAATTACTTTGCCGTGTTTTTTCACCGTGGAATAAATCAACTCTTCATCCAGCGGAACAAGTGACCGCAAATCAATCACTTCAATTTGACCAGGGAAATTCTTTGCCGCATTCATGCTCCAGTAAACTCCCATTCCGTAAGTGATCACGCAAACAGTGTTTCCATTTTCCAGTTGTAATTCATCAGCCGCCAATGCAACACGGCCTTTTCCAAGCGGAACAATATAGTCCGCATCAGGCTCAATCGTTTTTGCATCCAATGTTCCCGGCACTTTGCTCCAGTACAAACCTTTGTGCTCAAGCATCAGCACAGGATTCGGATCATAAAACGCAGCCTTCATCAATCCTTTCATATCCGCAGTGTTTGATGGATACGCAATCTTGATTCCTTTGATATTGCATAGCACACTCTCGACCGAACTCGAATGATAAGGACCACCACTTCCGTACGCACCAATCGGAACGCGGAGAACCATTTGCACAGGATATTTTCCAACCGTCAGATAATTCGAGCGCGCAACTTCGGTGAACAATTGATTCAACCCTGGCCAGATATAATCCGCAAACTGAACTTCAACAATCGGTTTGCAGCCAACTGCCGACATGCCGACTGTGCTGCCGACAATATACGCTTCCATGATCGGTGTATTGAACACACGCGCATCACCATATTTTTTTGCGAGCAATGCCGCTTCGCGAAAAACTCCGCCAAGCTCACCGCCAACATCCTGTCCATAGAGCAGAGCCTCAGGATGTTTTTTCAAAATATCTTCCACCGCATGAAGTGCCGCATCAACCATCACAACCTTTTCACCGTTCTTCGGATGTCGAACACCTTTTTCTTCCGTTATCGGTGTCGGTGCAAAAACAAAAGTCTCCACATCATCCACGCTTGGTTCAGGCTCTTTCATCGCGCGGTCAAAATCTGCGCGCACCGATTTCTGCGTTTTGTTTTCAATCGCCTCCATTTCTTTTTCACTAACACCTGCATCCAGCAAAATGTTTTTCAGCAGCGGATACGGATCGCGGGATTGATGTTCCGCCAAATCCGCAGCAGGGCGATACCATTCTTTTCTCACCCCTGACGTATGATGATTCAGCAGCGGAACTTTCGCATGAATCAAAAACGGTCTCCGTTCATCGCGGCAGAGCGAAACAATTTTTCCGAACTCAACAAAGCACTCTTCGAAATCAGAACCGTTCACCGAAATCGTTTCCAGTCCTTTAAATCCACGCGCGTAATGAATAGCATCCTGCGCCCGCGTTTCGCGTGCTGTTGCAGAAATATCCCAATCATTATCCTGGATAAAATAAATGATCGGCAGTTTTTTCAGCACCGCCATTTGAAATGATTCCGCCACCTCACCTTCCGTAATCGCGGCATCACCCAGCGAGCAAACAACAATCGGTTTGTCATCACCCTTGTATTTCATCAACCCCTGCGACTCCAGGTATTTCAATCCATGCGCAATACCCGTTGTCGGAATCGCCTGCATGCCCGTTGCCGATGATTGATGCGGAATCTTCGGCATATCATCGCGCTTCGAACTCGGATGCGAGTAATACGTTCGCCCGCCCGAAAACGGATCCGTTTTTTTCCCCAGCAATTGCAGCATCAGGTCAAAGGGAGTGTAGCCGATGCCCAGCAAAAAAGAATCATCGCGGTAGTAAAGCGACAGCCAGTCCTGCGGCTTCAGATGAAACGCCATACCCAGTTGCGTAGCCTCATGTCCGCGCGATGTAGCATGAACATATTTGCTGCTTATCTCCCGCTTCTCCTCGTACAGTTCCGTCATCGCCTTGGCAGTTGCCATCAGCTCAAACGCGCGAAGCAGGGTTGATTTTTCTACTCTGGTTTTGATTTCTTTCAGCGGCATTTTTCGATTGGGCAAAGATAATGGCGCAGGTTTGTGTGGAAGAGAAAGAAAAAATTTGGTTGCAAATGCACTAAGCGTGTTGAGCTTTTCGCATACTTGTTCATATGTAAACCAGGAACGATTTATTTACCGTCTGCAATATTCTGTTCCATTGCTTTTGCTACTGCTTCGGTGCCGGAGTTTACGTGGAGTTTTTCGTAGATATGGCTGATATGAGTGTTTACCGTGGGATACGAAATATTGCATTTGGCGGCAATCATTTTATAGCTGAGACCTTGAACCAGGTAATTGAGAATTTCCTGTTCCCTCTCGGTGAGATTGAAATCTTTTTTTGGGATCTGCGAATGTTTGTTATTGAACAGCAACAATACCTGCCGGGCAACAGACGGAGTCATGGGTGCACCGCCCTGCATCACTTCAAGAATGGCATCAATCAATTTAGCAGGTGGAGTTTTTTTAAGGATATATCCATCCGCACCGCCAACGATAGCAGAAAATATTTTCTCATCATCTTCAAAAACCGTTTGCATCAGAATTTTTATTCCGGGAAATTCTTTGCGGACCAGTTTTAATCCCTCAATGCCGTTCACGTAAGGCATGTCAATGTCCATCAGAATCACATCAGGAACTGCGGATGAAATTTTCCTGATCACTTCTCGGCAATCGTTGTAAGCACCGGTGCAGATCAGGCCATCACTTGAATTGATGAGGAGTTGTAACAAATCTCTTCTTGGTTTGTTATCGTCAAACACAGCTGCTTTAATATCATTCATGCCTCAAAATTGATTGATTCAAACAGGAAATAAAATCATTGATTCCAATGATTTTTAAATCCTGAATTCCAAATCCACTTCGGTTCCTTTTCCGAAAGCCGTAATAATTTTTACTTCTCCGTTTAATTCCTGTGATCGTTTGTAAATGCTCGATAAGCCGTTACCTCCAAAGTTGTCCTGCCTGTTTCCATTCACAGCATAGTTCAGATCAAAACCTTTTCCATCATCCTTAACTCTCAAATGAATTCTATTATTTGCCTTCATCGTCAAATCAATGAATACGTTTGAGCAAGCGGAATATTTAGCCGCATTATTAATGGCTTCTTTAAAGATCAGGTAAAGGTTCTTTCGCTGTGCCATATCAAGGGTTAACGTATTTATTTTTTCAACAGTGTGGAAATGAATGAGACATCCTTTGGGCTCAAGCATTTCGACAGCAAAAGCACGCATCCTGTTTATCACATGATCGAAGCGGTCGTTTTTGGTATTAATGCTCCAAACAATATCACTCATGGCTTCCATCATATTGTCAGTGTTGGTGCTGATCTGATTCAACAAATCTTTTACTTCGCCTTCTTCTTTTACTTTTTTCTGAATGATGGTGCTCGATAATGAAATGCTGCTGAGTGTGCTGCCGAGGTCATCATGCAAATCGCTGGCAATACGGTTGCGAAGGGTGAGCAACCGCATTTTTTGTGCAAGGCGAAACCGGAACAATGCATAAATGGATGAAACCACTGCTGCTCCGATCAGGAGGCGAAACCAAAAGGTGCCCCACCAGGGCGGGAGAATGGTAATTTGCAATGTTGCCGGCTCGGTGCTCCAGACATTACTACTGTTGCATCCAAGCACCTGAAAAGTGTATGACCCTGGACTCAGATTGGTGAACGTGGCTTCATGCAATTCACCTGCATCAATCCAATCATCCTTAAATCCTTCGAGTTTGTATTTATACTTGTTACCCGCAGGATTGGATAAATCGCTTAACGCAAATGACAGCGTGATCATGGACAGATTATGTCTGAGTGTAATCTCACTTGTGTATTCGAGCGGGGAACTGAACAAAACTTTTCCATTCACTTCTTCTCCGGTCTCCACCGCTTTATTGTAAATTTTAAATCCGTTGATGAGTGTAGTAGAAACCGATTCTTTTCTGTAAAAGTCTGCCGGATTAAAAACATTGATTCCGTTTACTCCTGCAAAAAGCAGCATTCCGTTTTTCATTTTCAAATGCGCGTAGCGGTTGAATTCTGCAGACTGTAAACCATTGTCCTCTGTGAAATTCTGTGTAGCACCGGTTGCTCTTTCAAACAGGCACAAACCATTGTTTGTGCTCAGCCATAAATTATTCACGTCATCGCTTTCAATCCCGTAAATAACATCATTGGGAAGTCCGTTCTCTGTGTTGAACAGAACAACCTTTCCGCTGATCATATTGAGTTTCTTCAAGCCAAATCCGTTGGTGCCGACCCACAGAAAGGAATCAGGTGAAACCGGATCGAGGCAAATGGAAAAAACCATTTCACCCTCGTGTTTTGCTTTTGAGTCCGTTTGCAATGAATATTGTTGCCATGAGTTTGAATCGGTATTGAAAAAGTAAACTCCCTTTAAAGTGCCGAACCAGAAGTTTCCAACATCATCTTCTATCCAGTCGGAAACAAACCTGTACTCATGGTGAAAATCGGCATCCGGAAATTCAAATGTTTGAATGATGGCACCGTTGCTTTTATCAAGTTGAAATAATTTCTTCTGACCCGTGGGATAACCGTTCGCACACCATAGGCGTCCAAGTTTATCAATGTGCAACGGATCGAAAATGATGTCTGACTTGGTTTGAGGTTTGCCGGGCAACGGAAATTTTGTAAAACTTCCGTTCTTCAGACTGATACGAAACAGATGTTCGTATCCCAAATAAATATAGCCCGAATCAAAAACCATGGAATTGCAGTTGCGCAGGTTTTTGTCTTCTGCGCTGAGTTGTAAAAATGGTTTCACAAATGCATCCTGCTCAAGATTGCAAAGGATAGGATCATTAGTTTGATAAGCTTGAGCAACAATTTTGTGATCCGGTGTTTCAAAAATTCCGCTAATGCTCATCGGACGATTTTCATATCCGGAAATGGTTCTGAATTTTTCATTCACCGAAGCATATTTTAAAATGCCGTAACCGAAAGTTCCGAACCATAGAATTCCATCGGAGTCCTGATAAGAAGAAAAATAATTATCAAAACGGGATTTTTCGATAATGCGGTTACTTGAAGTGATTTTGCAAAGCGTATTGGATTCGTTCTGATAACGACAAAGTCCCGATTCTGTTTTTACCCACAACCTTCCTTTGTTATCCAGCAACGGTTCCGGAAAATTCTGAAGATCAATTTGTATTTCAAAATAGTTGGTGACCAAATTCTTTTTGTTATCAAAAACACTGATGCCGCTTTCTGAGATAAAATAGGTGAGATGATTTTTATTATCGAAAACAGGGTACAACAGATCATCATCAAACGCACAGAATTTTCTGACAGGAATTTCTTTGGCGGAAATCTGATTTGGGTCTGCCGGATAATTGATGGTGATGATTTTGTTCCTCGCATAAATTTCCAGAGAACCATCGGTCAGGAAACGCCAGTACTGTACATCAAAAGCTTCCTTGGGTAATTCTGTAACCAGTGAATTAAGATGCAGAACAGTAAACTTTGTATTCTCTGAAGTTTTTTTTTTCGGGTTTCAAAATATCAATTCCCTTGCTGTTGCCCACACAAATATTTCCGTTGCCGTCACCGGATATTCTGCGGATGGATTTTGAACCAAGCTGATCATTAATTCTCTCTGCCTCGGAAAGGCTCATGAATTTTCCGGTTGCGGGATTGTATCTTGTAATTCCATTGTCCATGGTTCCCACCCATATCATTCCTTCTTTGTCTTCATAAAGCGCCACAATGTAGTTGCCCACCAGAGTGTTTGAGTCCGTTTCAGACATACGCAGCACTTTGAATCCGTAACCATCATAACGGTTCAAACCGTCCTTAGTGCCAATCCATAAATATCCTTTCCCGTCTTTTAAAAAACAACTGACCATGCCTTGCGATAATCCATCATTCACGGTGATCTCGCTCATCGGCAACTCGAGATAGCATATTGCGTTGGTCTCAATGACCTGTTGGGCCATGACACTGCCCCAAGAGAAAAACAGCAGCAGTAAAAACTTTTTGACTAACCGGAGTACGCTCATCTCCCTCAAGTTTACAGAAAATCATTTTAACGGAGACTTGCAGCACACATATCATTCATATCAATGATGAAAAGTGCTGTGTAAATTCAAAGATCATTGAATCCAACGATTGTGCGCGGTTTCTGCAAGCGATTTCTTTGCCTTCGCAATTATGCACAAAACAAAATTCATTCTTAACCTAAAAATCAAAATCATGAAAAAGTTTTTTCTTTCAACATGGACGATCATTGCGATGGTTGTCTTTTTCTTTTCATCATCATTTGCACAGGCACCGCAGGGTATAAATTATCAGGCAGTGCTACGCGATAATGCAGGCGTGATATTAGCCAACACACCTGTTTACATTCGCTTTAGTGTTCACATGGGTTCTGCAGGCGGTTTTACCACTTATCAGGAAACCCATTTCCCAACCACCAATGATTACGGGCTTGTAACCGCAGTCTTAGGAGAAGGAACTCCGGTGACCGGAACTTTCGGAGCCATCAACTGGGGCAGCAATGATTATTTTCTTGAAGTTGAAGCCGATCATAGCGGTGGCGGTTATGTTGGTCTGGGAACCACTCAATTGATGAGTGTTCCATATGCTCTCTATGCAGAAACTTCCGGCAGTGGCGGTGGTTCTTCGCAATGGACAACAAGTGGTAACAACATTTACTACAATACGGGAAATGTGGGCATTGGAAACACCAGTCCAGCAGATCTATTGAGCCTTTCCGGAGGAAACCGTGTGATGTCTTTCACAGGAAGCACGAATAACCTTGATATTCGTGGCGAAATAAAATTTTACGATCCTTCTTATCCGAATGGATGGTCAGGGATTCGCGGATGGTGTAAGAATGGATCGGATCAGTCTTCGCTGGCATTTTATACCTCTTATGGAACAGGCGCGGAACGTATGGTGATTGATGAATTCGGACAGGTTGGTATAGGAACCAGTTCACCATCACAATTGCTCGATGTAGCCGGCAATTTAAATGCATCAGCTTATTTAGTTAACCATGGATATGGCAGCGTCCTTGAAGTGGGTGATGATGCATGGATAACAGATCAAAATACAGGTAATGCAATGTATGTTATCGGTCAGCAAAATGCAGATCGTGGAACCATTCGATTCGGTAACGGTAATTATTATGGTCTCGATATGTACAGCAACTCCAATGTTGCAGGTTTTGGTGGTTATACTTCCTCTGGTAGTGACGGTTTTACCCTTTGGCAGCAATACAATGAAGGTTCAGGCATTCATGGAGATGGTGATCATGTTGTGATTTGTTCACCGGGTGATGGAAATCTCGTGAATTTCGTGGATGAGGATGGAGGAGTTTTGGTAGCTTATGTAGGAAATTTAGGAAACTATGTCCAGGTGTCCGATATGAATTTGAAACAAAACTTTGAGCCTATTGAAAACAGTTTGGATAAAGTGCTGTCATTAACAGGTTATACTTATGAGTTCAAGCTGAGAAATGGAGAAGCAGAAAAAGGACAACAACCTGTACGCACAACCGGTGTAATTGCGCAGGAGCTTGCAAAAGTTCTTCCTGAAGCAGCACAAGTTAATGATCAGGGTAATTACATGGTTGACTATGCTGCAATAACTCCGTTGTTGATTCAGGCAATCAAAGAGCAACAACAGATTATCGAGGAAATGCAGAGCCAGATTGAAACTTTGAAAAATAATTAGTCATGAAAAATATACTTGTCATAATTGTTTTTCTGTTACCTCTTGCAGTGTTTTCGCAAACACTCGACAGGCAGGTGATAGGTTCCGCAGGAGCTTATGCCGAAGCAGGAAATATTTCGATGTCCTACACCGTTGGTGAAGCGGTAGTTGCAACCGGTACCTCAGGAACTATCGTTCTCACACAGGGTTTTCAGCAGCCGGATAATATGATGGTTGGAATTGAAAGCATTGAATCAGGAATTTCAATCAATGCTTATCCTAATCCTACTTCCGGAGAAATCATTTTGGATTTCACGGTAGTAAATCCTGCAGAGTTTACCATTGAGATATTTGATGTTTCGGGTAAACTGATGATGAATCCTGAAACATTGAAGGTTGAAAATTCAACCAAACACCAAATGGATTTTTCTGAATTCTCTTCTGGTAATTATTTCATCGTGATGAAAAATCAGGATGGAACGATGAACTCTAACATCAAAGTTCAAAAGATTGATTAGTCCGGTTAGTTGAATTTTTTATTACAGCCGCCTCAGTGTTTGAGGCGGCTTTTTGATTGACTGATTCAGTATGAATACTCTGTGCGATACACTGATTGGTCATTGATATCAATGATAAAAGAACGGCAAAACAAAAAAAGATCATTGAATCCAATTATTGTGAGCAATATCTTCGGGTGATTTCTTTGCCTCAGCAATTATTCACAAACAAAATTCATTCTTAACCTAAAAATCAAAATCATGAAAAAGTTTTTGCTTTTAACGATGGCAATCATTGCGATGGTTGTCTTTATGAATTCATCATCTTTTGGGCAGGCACCACAGGGTATAAATTATCAGGCGGTGCTCCGTGACGGAGCCGGTGTTATCATGGCTAATGAAGCAGTTACCGTTCAGTTCACCATTCATTCAGGCTCAGCCGGTGGAGCTACAGTTTACCAGGAAACCCATTCACTCACTACTAATGATTATGGGTTGGTTACAACGGATATCGGTGGCGGAACACCTGTAACCGGAAATTTTTCAAACATTTCATGGGGCACCGATGATTTCTTCCTTCAGGTAGAAGTAAATGACGGTGGAGGTTATGTGGATCTCGGAACCACCCAACTGATGAGTGTTCCCTATGCATTGTATTCAGAAAATGCAAATAACGCAGTCAACGCTCAAAACGCGACTGATATGCAGTTAAATGATCTTACCGATGTCAATGCCACACCCGCAGTAAATGAAGTTTTAAAATGGAATGGATCGCAATGGGTGGCGGATACAGATAATACCGGAGGCGGTGGCGGCTCACCATGGACAGCAAACGGCAATGATATTTACAACAATAACATCGGTAATGTTGGAGTAGGTACAACAAACCCTCAAACACAACTGGAAGTTGGGGGCGTGATTCGATCCACAACCAACCTTGCAGGCGGAATTCTTGAAGGTTACGATCCACATCACGCGTTGTATCTCAGAGTAGGAAAAGATAGTTTGATGGATCATACCGATCTGTGCGAGTACGGCAATATTCGTTTCTTCACGGGTGGTTTAATTCAGGATCAGTTGGAACGAATGATCATCACCAATTATGGTTACATAGGTATCGGAACTTCGTCACCCGGATATTTATTGGATGTTAATGGTTATGTAAGAGTTGGAAATCAACTACAGGTAGGAGATGGTAATTTGGGCGCAAGTTCGGTGTATATAAATGATATTGCAGATGCATCCTGGTTGTTGAATACGGCAGGTTACCAACTGAACATCATGAACGACAATGGTGGTTCATTTAATAATAAAATGACTATTACCAGTTCAGGTTATGTAGGAATTGGAACATCCGCGCCTACAGTAATGCTCGATGTGGATGGCCAGGCAAGTTTGGGAGGGCCAAATTCAGTTACCGGAGGATCATCGGTTGCCTTAGGAAGGGATAATACGGTGTCAGGATACGGATCATTTGTAGCAGGAAGATTCAGTTCTGCTACCCAAAACCATTCAATTGCACTGGGTTATCAATGTAATGCAACTGCAGGTCAAGCTGTGTCAATGGGCTGGGCAAATACATCATCAGGCCTGGCATCGTTTACTGCTGGCAAATCAAACGTTGCTTCAGGAAACTATGCAGCTGCCTTGGGAAATGGAAATAATGCTACAGGAATTTCATCATTTGCACTTGGCAATCTTGCTAACTCTAACCATGACGGGGCATTTGTTTGGGCTGACCATACAAACGCGGCTTTCACTTCTACAGCTGCCGATCAATTTCTCATCCGTGCTGTCGGAGGTGTGGGCATTGGAACCAACGCTCCTGAAAATAATATTCATATCAAACAATCTGCTCAGGTAAGTGGTAATGGAGGAATTCAGTTTGAAGAAGACAATTCATCAGATAATTGGAAAATCGGAAATGGCTCTGTCGATGATTTTGACATGTATTATAATAGTGCCTTAAACGGATATTTTTCCAATGGATCAGGAACCTATGTTGCTGTTTCAGATGCTTCACTGAAAACCGATATTGAACCTTTGAGCAGTATGTTAACGGTGATTGAAGGATTGAGGCCGGTAAAATATCATTTCAAAACCAATATGGATGAGCAGAAATCCTATGGCTTTATTGCCCAGGATGTGGAAAAAGTTTTACCCGACCTGGTTCATGAAAAGGACGGATTGAAAATGCTTGCTTATACTGACTTCGGAGTTATTTCAGTTCAGGCAGTTAAGGAATTAAATGAACTTGTGAAAGAACAACAACAGCAGATTAATCAACTGATCAAGTCGAATGCAGATATGCAGAACCAGATTGAAGCTTTGAAAAATAATTAATCATGAAAAACATTATTGTTCTCATTGCTTTGCTGTTGCCGCATGCCGTGTTTTCACAAACATTGGACAGGCAGGTGATAGGCTCCTCAGGAGCTTATGCAGAAGCAGGAAATATTTCGATGTCCTACACCGTTGGTGAAGCGGTGGTTGCAACCGGTTCTTCGGGGACCATCGTTCTTACCCAAGGTTTTCAACAACCGGATAATATGATGGTTGGAATTGAAAGCGTTGAATCAAGAGTTTCTATCAATGCTTATCCTAATCCTACTGCAGGAGAAATCATTTTGGATTTCACCGTTGTAAATCCATCGGAGTTTATACTTCAGGTATTTGATGTTTCGGGTAAACTGATGATGAATCCTGAAACATTGAAGGTTGAAAATTCAACCAAACATCAAATTGATTTTTCTGAATTCTCTTCTGGTAACTATTTCATCGTGATGAAAAATCAGGATGGAACATTAAACTCAAATATCAAGATTCAGAAGATTGACTGATCTGGTTAGTTGAATTGTGCATTAAAGCCGCTCTATAACCGGAGCGGCTTTTCCAAACTTCTGTATATGACAAATTATTTCAAAAGCAAAAAGAACAACCAAATGAATTCACCGAGTCAATTTATTTATTTAACAGCGATCTCTTTCATTTTTGGATCGTTTATTTCTTCCTGCAAAAAAGAAACCATCAATCTTCCGGGCGGTTCAACCCGTTTTGGAGATTATCTGTCCTGCAGCATTATTTCGCCACCGGCAGATGTAAACCTCAACGCTTTTTATCAGAAATATCTCAACTGCAACGGTATCCCGATTGTATCCTCCTCGGTTACCAGCGATGCGGCACTATACCGTGCTGACAGCATACTCCGTTTTATGCTCGTTGGGCGCGATGATGTGCGGAATAAAATGATCAACCTGGGTTTGTACATGGGTGTTATCGGAGATGGCGAAGCGACTACCGACATGCCTGAGTACGCTTACATGGCATCTGACACTACTCGTAACTGGACCACCGAACCGATTGGTCTGTTTTGGTCTTCAACCAGAATGGCTCTGGTACCGGAAGCTAATTTAATGTGCCTGCCCAGCGATTTATATGGTGGCATTGAAGATTTAACTGTGCATGAATTTACCCACCCTATTGACTGGGCTTTTCGTCAGATCAACTCCACATACGAATCAGCACTTGCTGATGTGTATGATCATGCAATGTCAATCGGGTTATGGAGTAATACTTACGTGGCAACAAATGATTACGAGTACTTAGCAGAAGGAGTGCAGATGTGGTACAATGTAGCAGCTGAAGGACCTGTTGGAGGTGATGGTAATCATAACGAAATTGACACCCGTGCGGAACTGCAACTATACGATTCGCAGCTTTATGATTTCATTGAAGAATATTTTAATCCCGCCACAGATGTGCCGGTTTGCAATTAGCTGCGTTAAACACAAGATCATTTGATCTCACACACAAACAACTTCTTCCCGTTCATAAACCCCTCATACTTTTCACCAACTGCAATTTTTCCGACACCGAACGGAGTGGGAGAAATTACAAACGCTTCTTCCATGTTTTCGGGTTTCGCGAAGCGTGCATGACTACATGTATCTTGGCTATTTCACTTTTCACTGAATAAAATATACTGTAAGGAAATCGCCTCAGATTTTTGCGTCTGACACTTTTATACACCGTTTGATAAAAAGGATTTCTGGAAATTTCAAACACTGCAGCCTCAACTGCGTAAATGAACTCCTCTCCTAAACCGTGGCGTTGCTTCTCATACCATTCTGAAATTTCACTCACATCATCACTGGCGTCCTCATCGAAAACAACGGTATAAATCATTTACCAATCCGTTTTCTCGCCTTCGCTTTTACCTGGTTCCAGGTGTACTTAGCAGAGGTCTTTGAAGATTTCAGCCGCTGGTCAATGAGTTTTTTCTGAACAACAGTAAGTTTCTCGCTTTCTGTATCTTCCTGAATGGAATCCCAGATTTCTTCTACCAATAAAATTTTTTCAGATTTGCTGAGATGCTTGAAATCTTTCGAACTCATGTTCCTGATTTTAATTTCAAAGTTAGCAAGTACACAGAAATTAAATCCGCTTCAGGTATTCAGGATATTGAAAACTTGAAGTGCCAAATTGGTACCTCAACTTTTATTTAATCTCACATACAAACAACTTCTTCCCATTCATAAACCCCTCATACTTTTCACCAACCGCAATTTTTCCAACACCGAACGGAGTGCCGGTGAAAATCATATCACCAACATTGAGCGTAAAGAATTTTGAAACGTAAATGATGATAGTAATGAAATCGTAAGTGATCGTGCTCGTATTTCCGCGCTGAACGGTTTCACCGTTTCTGTCCAGATGAAATTCAATGTTCTTCAAATCACCGGCATCAGAAGTTTTAATCCATTCACCTACACAAGCAGAATCATCAAATGATTTTGCAATCTCCCATGGCAGGCCTTTTTGTTTTTGCTCAGTCTGCAAATCGCGCGCGGTGAAATCAATTCCTACCGTAACGGCCTCAATATAAGAGAGCGCATGTTTCTCGGTAACCTTTCTTCCGTTTTTTCCGATCTTCAAAACAATTTCTGTTTCGTAATCAATATGTTTCGAAAATTCAGGATGATAAAAAGGCTCATTCGGATTGAGCAATGCATTTTGAGGTTTCATAAACACCACCGGGTTTTCAGGAATGGCATTTTGCAATTCCTTCACATGCTCAATGTAGTTGCGGGCAACACAGATAATTTTCATTCTTAGAGGATTTGTGACATCAGATGTGAGATATGAGACTGAAACTTTGTTCATCTCAAATCTCATATCTCACATCTTGTGTCTGTTTCAGTTGTATTTATTCATTGCTTTATCCAATCCCATTAACCCAAAATCAGTGATGGCTTCAATGCTTTTATCAATCAAAACATTCAGTTCTTTCTCTTGCGATTTTTCCCATTTGCTGAGTACATAATTCACTTGTAATCCTTTGGGAAAATCATTTCCGATTCCGAATCTCAGTCGGGGATATTCAGTTGTTTCGATTGAGGTTTGAATATCCGCCAAACCATTGTGCCCACCATCGCTTCCTTTCTTTCTCATTCTTATTGTTCCGAACGGAAGCGCAAGTTCATCAACAACCACCAATAAATTTTCAGCAGGAATTTCAAGCTTGTTCATCCAATACAAAACCGATTTACCACTGAGGTTCATATACGTGGTCGGTTTTATCAAATGAAAAGCCTTGCCTTTAATCTTGACTAAAGAATAAAAAGCAAGGCGATCAGTTTTGAATTCAACGTTGTGTTTTACAGCGAATTTGTCCAACACATCAAAACCTATGTTGTGACGCGTGTGTGCATATTCGTCACCGATGTTTCCAAGTCCGGCTATGAGAAATTTCACTGCAAATGATTGAGCAAAAAATTATTTCTTGCCTTTATCACCACCTTTCTTGTCGCCACCTTTAGCATCAGGTTTAGCTGCATCTCCTTTGGCTGCTTCACCAGGTTTGGCAGCGGCACCGGCAGCTGGTGCTGCGGCTTCAGCTGCAACAACAGGCTTAACTTCTTCCTCAATTTTCAGCACACGTGGAATATAAACTGCGCACAGTGGTTTCTCCGGCATTTCTGAAATTGTGATGTTTTCAATTTTCAGATCTTTCACGCGCATTTGTTTTCCGAGCGCAATATGCTCCACATTGATTTGAATTTCATCAATGAGATGTTCAGGTAATGCAGAAATTCTGAGAAGGCGAACTTTTGTATAAAGCATACCGCCATCTTTCACGCCTGTGGCTATTCCAACAAATTTTACAGGAACATTTGCAATCACTTTTTTACCTGGTTGCAGGTACAGAAAATCAACGTGAAGCATCTTGTCACTCACCGGATGATATTGAATTTCTTTGATAATGGTGTCATAAGTTTCACCGTTGCAGGAAATTTTTATGGTCAGAAACTCAGGAGTGAAAATTACTTTTCTGAGTTTGTTGTAATCAGCGGTGAAATGAAGATGCTTGTCCTTTCCGTAAAGTACACAAGGCACCTGCTCATTTCGCCTCAGAATGGTTGAAGCGGTTGTTCCGACTTCGGTTCTTGGCAATACTTCAAGTGTAATGGATTTCATTGTTTTAAAATTTTAAGCGTTAATAAATAATGAGTTAATGGATTTGTATTCGTGCGTGTTGCGAATTGCCGTAGCAAAAATTTGCGCTACAGACAACACTTTAATTTTCTCTGTCATGTTACTTTCTTTCAGCGGCAGCGTATCGCACACAACCAGCTCAGTCAGTTTTGATTTTTTGATATTCTCATAAGCTTTTCCTGACATCACCGGATGCGTGCAAAAAGCCCTTACACTCAGCGCGCCTTTATCGAGAAGAATTTCCGCTGCATTACAAAGTGTATTAGCCGTATCTACAATATCATCAATGATAATGATGTCTTTTCCTTCGGGATCACCAATCACAGTCATGCTCGTTACTTCATTGGGGCGTTTGCGGTATTTATCACAAATCACAAAATCTGCATTAAAATATTGCGCATAAGCTCGTGTGCGTTTTGAACTTCCCACATCTGGCGCAGCAAAACATAAATTCGAGAGTCCGAGACTTTCGATGTAAGGCATGAAGATCGCGGAGCTGTTTAAGTGATCAACAGGGATATCAAAGAATCCCTGAATTTGTCCCGCATGAAGATCCATGGTCATCACTCTGCTCGCACCTGCTGCGGTTAGAATATTCGCCATCAGTTTTGAACCGATAGAAACACGGGGGCGATCTTTTCTGTCCTGTCGCGCATAACCGAAATAAGGAATAACTGCGGTGATATAATTTGCTGAAGCACGTTTAGCAGCATCAATGATGGCAAGTAGTTCCATCATATTGTCCGCGGGCGGCTCAGTCGATTGAATGATAAAAACAAAACTTCCCCGAACAGATTCCTGAATCTCAGGTTGAAACTCCCCATCACTGAAAATGATGATATCCACTTTTGCCAGTGACTGCCCGTAATAATCGGCAATCTTTTCAGCTAGATAATGCGATGCTCTGCCGCTGAAAATTTTGACATCATTCTGAATGGACATTAGGGTTTTTTTAAGGGAACGCAAAGATAGAAATTGGCATCACTTGGGCAACTGCCGGTCAGAGGTCGTCATTCACGGGTACAACCCTGCTCACTCTGAGATTGAGGTAATGGATTTTTACCGCATCATCAATGGGCTCAATTTCAATTTTTCGGTTTGCGTTTATCCAAACAGGTATTGGCTTGGAGTCTGTGATTATATCATTCGGTTTATTAATCTGAGGCACACCGAATTTTTTCTCATACATCGAACTGATTGTTTCGTAAAGAGTTTTCAAAACATGATCCCTATCTGTTCGAACAGTTGTTGTGATGCAGTAAAGTTGATCATCGGGTTTCGAATAACTGAGATCAAAATAGGCGGGCAACTGATCACCGCTGTCTCCGATTTCCATGTCGTAGAAATATCTTCTGTCATCATCTTTCCTGAGTTTACCTTTTTGTTCAAGTTCTTTAAGCATATTTAAAACATCACTTCTGGTCATTCCGAATGAAAAACCAAGAATAGCTTCATTATTTTTTTTACCGGATGCCAACTCGCGATCAATCAATTCATCTTCGGTCAATATTTCATCTGCAGGATTCTTATCGTTTTTGCAGGAATAAAAAACAAAAGCTGTTAGCGTGATGAGAAAGATGATTTTTTTCATGGCGCGTAAAAATATATTTTACTCAAGAAGAGAATAAATATTGAAGCGATCAAATGTCAATTATCCTGTTTCACTTAATATACTTTTGACCTCGGAGAGATGCCAGAGCGGTCGAATGGGACGGTCTCGAAAACCGTTGTGCGGGCAACTGTACCGTGGGTTCGAATCCCACTCTCTCCGCTGAAAATAAATTTAGGAAAGAGTGGGATCATGAGCATAATAAAAAATCAATTATTGATAAGCGAATAATCCCACTCTCTCCGCTGAAAATAAATTTAGGAAAGAGT